>OODO01000646.1_pt1 | contig 30578 bp, 23 predicted proteins | sample 1671261 | NCBI WGS metagenome assembly OODO01 (sample SAMN06348138, study PRJEB24527) | human gut metagenome | biome: human gut; feature: ankylosing spondylitis patient; material: feces | host: Homo sapiens | place: China | collected 2015-10 | reverse complement strand
GCACAAGCGTAAAAAAAGACTAAGAAAGAACAGACATAAAAGCAAAAAATAATTTGTAGTCTGTCTGTGACGACAAATAAAGAACAAACCTTGCAAAGCAACAAAAGTCTTTCAGGTTTGTTCTTTGTTTAATGAGAAAAGTGAACAATTTAAAAATACAAAAGTGACAAGCGAACTAGTAGTAGACGTACAACCCAAAGAGATTTCCATCGCACTCCTTGAAGATAAAGCGTTGGTGGAATTTCAGAAAGAAGGGAGAAGTGCTTCCTTCAATGTGGGAAATATGTATTTGGGACGGGTAAAGAAACTAATGCCCGGCCTTAATGCCTGTTTCGTGGATGTCGGCTTTGAAAAAGATGCTTTTCTTCATTATCTAGACCTAGGTCCTCAATTTCATTCTTATCAGAAGTATCTGAAGCAAGTTTTAAGCGACCGTAAAAAACTTTTTCCCATCACAAAAGCTACTATGCTGCCTGATATTGAAAAGGAAGGGACGGTTTCAACCACCCTCCAACAAGGTCAGGAAGTTATTGTGCAGATTGTAAAGGAACCTATCTCGACCAAGGGCCCCAGACTAACCTGCGAATTGTCATTCGCCGGACGTTATTTGGTATTAATCCCTTTCAACGATAAGGTTTCGGTATCACAAAAAATTAAATCGAGCGAAGAACGCGCCCGTCTGAAACAGTTATTGCAAAGCATCAAACCGAAAAACTTCGGAGTGATTGTACGCACCGTAGCGGAAGGCAAAAGGGTGGCCGAGCTTGATGCAGAGCTTAAAGTCTTGCTGAAACATTGGGAAGAAACAATCACTAAAGTACAGAAGGCTCCCAAACTGCCGGCATTGGTATACGAAGAGACCAGCCGCACAGTGGCCATGTTGCGCGATCTTTTCAATCCGTCTTATGAGAACATCTATGTGAACGATGAAACAGTGTTCCATGAGATTAAGGATTATGTATCACTTATCGCCCCTGAACGAGCCGAAATCGTAAAACTGTACAAGGGTCAGCTTCCCATATTCGACAATTTCGGTATTACCAAACAAATCAAATCCTCTTTCGGGAAAACCATTTCGTATAAAAGTGGAGCTTACCTGATTATTGAACACACAGAAGCACTTCATGTAGTGGATGTCAATAGTGGAAACCGCTCCAAATCTGCCAACGGGCAGGAGGCTAACGCACTGGATGTAAACCTGGGTGCCGCCGACGAACTGGCACGCCAGTTAAGATTGCGTGATATGGGTGGTATTATCGTGGTTGACTTCATTGATATGAATCTAGCAGAGAACCGGCAGAAACTGTACGAACGTATGTGCCAAAACATGCAGAAAGACAGAGCAAAACATAACATTCTGCCCCTCAGTAAATTTGGATTGATGCAAATTACCCGCCAACGCGTGCGTCCTGCCATGGATGTCAACACGAATGAAACCTGTCCCACCTGCTTCGGGAAAGGTAGCATAAAGCCATCCATCCTTTTTACGGATACTTTGGAGAGTAAGATTGACTACCTGGTCAACAAATTGAAGATAAAGAGATTTACGCTGTACATCCATCCGTACATCGCAGCATATGTGAATCAGGGTCTGGTTTCCCTGAAGCGCAAATGGCAAATGAAATACGGATTCGGAATAAAGATTATCCCAGACCAAAGTCTGGCCTTCCTGCAATATCGGTTCACCGATGTTCACGGTGAGGAGATAGACATGAAAGAGGAAATCGAAATCAAGTAAAAGAAAAGGGAGTGATAAAAAATGTCACTCCCTTTCTTTATTTCACTACTCTAATATGCAAGGCTTGATTTCGACGTTTCACAAGCTCAAATACCAGTCACATTCTGCCGATTACAACTCACCCAACCATCACAAAGCTGGCAAAACAAAAGCACATCCGTTGCCCCTATTTTATTTACCTTGCTTATAGTCTTTCACTATTCCCTCCGCAATCCAATTTGCCAATGCCTGACGGTTATTCTTCAGAACCAGCCGTTGTTGGTCACGCTTGTTCCGAATATTTCCCAATTCCAAAAACACCGCTACGGGAGTCGTATTACGCAATACATACAAATTACGTTCACTCACCGTTCCGCGAAAGCCACGGTTTGGCTGATGCTTGTCATATTTCCTATCAAAGGTACGGTGCAAGTTATTGGCCAACCGCCTACCCTTCGTACTTTTAGGAGCGTTATAAAAAAACACATCTGTCTGCTGTCCCTTACTGCGACTGTCCACATGAATAAATACAGCTCGTTTGTAACTGCTCTTATCTTTCCGATACAGTTTATTCACCCAGTCACAACGTTGCTTCAAACGAGCCACCTGATTCAAGGGAATAGGATCTCCCATGCAAGTTTCACGTTTACTGTTTGCCAGGACATGACCGTCACGAATACCATCTTTCTTATCTTGAATGATAATATGCACCTTCGCACCTCGTGACAACAACTCACGTGCCAACCGCAGAATAATATCGTATGCATACTCATCCTCATGCAACTGACGCCCCTGATAGATACCGATGGCCCCAGGATCGGGACCTCCGTGACCACTCACCAAATAAAAACAAGCTCCGCTTAGTTCATTGGATGTAATCTGATAGGTAGCATATTCCTTTCCAAATAATGCCTCTTTGCCGGTACGAGGCTTTTTCTTCGCCAGAAGCGGTGATAGAACAAAAAATAAAAACGTGACAAATAGTACCGATCCTCTCATTACCTGTTATTTTTCTCCCAACATTTCATCTATCTTCTTGCACAAAGAAGAGAATTCTTCTTCATTGTACAAACGGGTCAGCATTACAATCTTGCCCGTTTTGTCAATCAATACATTACGGGTGATGCCCGCTTTACGGTCTGCATATCTGGCAAAAATATCAGCTCCCGGATCAAGAGCCAACGGATAGGTCACGCCGGTACGTTTGGCAAAAGCCACTACGGTTTCCAAAGGTTCGTCCCGATCCACTCCAAAGAGAGCAAACGCTTTATTATCCTTATGTTTCAACCAGATATCTTTTTCAATAAAAGGCATCTCCTTTCGGCAAACTCCACACCAACTGGCAGTGAACTGAAGCATCACCACCTTGCCACGCAAATCAGAGAGTTTCACTTTCTGTCCGTCTGTCAGTTCCATTTCAAAATCGGGAGCCATATCCCCTACCTTTACTATATAACCGGCATTATCAGGAGTAACCTGTTGTGCCTTCACCGGCTGACTCAGCAAACATGCGCAAACCAGCAACATCAGACTCATAAACTTCTTCATCGTTCTTCTCTTATTTTTATATATTCGCTACAAAGATAGGCTATTCCATCATTTTTTCGTAATTTTGGCACCCAAAATAACTACCAACTTATCAAGAAGATGAATATTTTTTGGGATACAATTACTCATTACAATGCGGGTACCTGGATTTATCAAGTTATTATCACCCTTATCGGCATTATTTTAACCTGTTCTCTATTCAAAAGCCCCACAAAAAAAATAAAAGTAGCGATGAAGTTATATCTTATATTCTTGAATGTATGGATAGCTTCCGTGTATTACATGATTTATTGTGAACCAAGAAGTTATAACAGTGCTTTGGCAGGATTTTGGGGAATCATGGCCATCTTCTGGATTTATGACCTGAAAGTAAACTACACCCCTTTTGACCGGACTCACAAACATACCGCACTAGCCGTCCTGCTTTGTATGTTGCCATTGGCCTATCCACTCTTCTCCATTATAAGGGGGATGAACTTTCCCATGATGACCTCACCTGTAATGCCTTGTTCGGTAGCGGTTTTCACCATCGGACTGCTGCTGGCATTTTCCAAACGAGTCAATATCTTTCTCGTCATGTTTCTCTGCCACTGGGCACTGATCGGTTTCACCAAAACTTACTTTTTCCATATTCCCGAAGATTTTCTGCTGGCAAGTTCGGCTGTACCGGGCCTTTATCTGTTCTTTAAAGAATACACAGCTTCCCATCTGCATACTTCCACCCTTTTCCGTGCCCGTATGATTAATCTCGCCCTGATTATTGCCTGCGGTGCAATCGGAGTGCTGTTCATGATATCTATGGTGTGCGAACTGGCTCAAGAACAGGCTTTATCGAAATAAAAACACGTCTTAATGAGGTACTTTGCAAAATCTTTCGTATTTTTGCCAACAAATTGAGTTAATGTTTTAACAGGATGAACGTATTAGAACTAAGTGAACAGGAGATTATCAGACGAAACAGTCTGAATGAATTGCGCGCTATGGGCATCGAGCCATACCCCGCAGCTGAGTATGTAACCAATGCATTTTCTACAGATATAAAAGCTGAGTTCAAGGATGATGAGGAACCTCGCAAAGTATCGGTAGCCGGACGTATGATGAGCCGCCGTGTGATGGGTAAAGCTTCATTTATCGAATTACAGGATTCAAAAGGCCGTATCCAGGTGTATATCACCCGTGATGACATCTGCCCGGATGAAAACAAAGAAATGTACAACACTGTGTTCAAACGTCTGCTGGACCTTGGTGACTTTATCGGTATAGAAGGATTCGTATTCAGAACCCAAATGGGTGAAATCAGTATCCACGCTAAAAAACTGACCGTACTGTCCAAGTCTATCAAACCGCTTCCTATTGTAAAATACAAAGACGGAGTCGCTTACGACAAGTTTGAAGACCCTGAACTGCGTTATCGCCAACGTTATGTTGACCTTGCTGTGAATGAAGAGATAAAAGATATCTTCATCAAGCGCAGTAAAGTATATAGCTCTATGCGCGAATATTTCAACTCAAAAGGTTATATGGAAGTGGAAACCCCGATTCTGCAATCCATTGCCGGCGGAGCAGCCGCACGTCCATTCATAACTCACCACAACGCACTGGATATGCCGCTGTACATGCGTATTGCCAGTGAGTTGTACCTGAAAAGACTAATTGTAGGTGGTTTCGAAGGAGTGTATGAAATAGGTAAGAACTTCCGTAACGAAGGAATGGACCGCACACACAACCCTGAATTTACCTGCATGGAAATATATGTTGCCTACAAGGACTATAACTGGATGATGGAATTTACAGAAAAAATGATTGAAAAAATCTGTCTGGATGTAAACGGCACCACTCAAGTAAAAGTAGGCGACAACATCATTGACTTCAAAGCCCCGTACAAACGTGTCACCATGCTGGACTCTATCAAGGAACACACCGGCTATGATCTGACAGGCATGAACGAAGAACAGATACGAGAAGTTTGCCAGAAACTCAATATGGAGATTGACGACACAATGGGCAAAGGCAAACTGATCGATGAAATCTTCGGAGAATTCTGCGAAGGTACTTACATCCAGCCGACTTTCATCACCGACTATCCGAAAGAAATGTCTCCGCTGACAAAGATACACCGCAGCAATCCGGATTTGACCGAGCGTTTCGAGCTGATGGTGAACGGCAAGGAACTGTGTAATGCATACTCCGAATTGAACGACCCGATTGACCAGTTGGAACGTTTCGAAGAACAAATGAGACTGAGCGAAAAAGGAGATGATGAAGCTATGATTATTGACAAAGACTTCGTCCGTGCGCTGGAATACGGTATGCCCCCCACTTCGGGTATGGGAATCGGTATGGACCGTCTGACGATGCTGATGACCGGACAGTCTACCATTCAGGAAGTATTGTTCTTCCCCCAGATGCGTCCCGAAAAGATTACTCCGAAAGACACTCCTGCCAAATTTATGGAACTGGGAATTTCAGAAGACTGGGTTCCTGTCATTCAGAAAGCAGGCTATAACCTGATGAGCGATATGAAAGAAGTGAATCCGCAGAAGCTGCATATGGACATTTGCGGAATCAACAAAAAATATAAATTGGAACTAACCAATCCTACGGTGGACGAAGTTGCCGGATGGATTGCGAAAATTGAGAATTGAGAATTTAAAGATTGAGAATTATTCCAATTGTCAATTATCCATCATAAATAATAAGCATGAAATTGCCCGGTAAAATAGCGATAATGGGTGGTGGCAGCTGGGCCACGGCTATTGCAAAAATAGTCTTGGCTCAGGCTGAATCAATCAACTGGTATATGCGCCGCGACGACCGAATTGAAGAATTCAAACGTTTGGGACATAATCCGGCTTATCTGACAAGTGTGCGCTTTGAAATAAAGAACATCAACTTCTCTTCAGATATCAACAAGATAGTAAAGGAATCGGATACCCTAATATTCGTTACCCCCTCTCCCTATCTGAAAAGCCACCTGAAAAAGCTGAAAACCAAAATAAAGGACAAGTTCATTGTCACTGCTATCAAGGGTATCGTCCCTGACGAGAACCTGATTGTTTCCGATTATTTTCATCAGGTATACGGTGTTCCCGAAGAGAATATAGCCGTCATTGCAGGTCCGTGCCACGCAGAAGAAGTAGCCTTGGAGCGTCTTTCCTATCTGACTATCGGATGTAAAGACATTGACAAGGCGAAGATATTCGCCCGGCAGCTGGCCGGACATTACATAAAAACTTCTGTAAGCCCGGATGTGGCAGGTATAGAATACGCTTCGGTATTGAAGAATATTTATGCTATCGCCGCTGGAATTTGCAGCGGTCTGAAATATGGCGACAATTTTCAGGCTGTATTGATTTCAAATGCCATTCAAGAGATGAACCGCTTCCTGAATACCGTACATCCCGTAGAGCGTTCTATTGATGATTCCGCTTATCTGGGTGACTTGTTGGTTACCTCCTATTCCAATTTCAGCCGGAACCGCGTATTCGGAACCATGATTGGTAAAGGTTATTCCGTAAAAAGCGCACAGATAGAAATGGAAATGATTGCCGAAGGATACTACGGAACGAAATGTATCAAGGAGCTAAACAAGCACTTGCACGTGAACATGCCTATCGTAGATGCCGTTTATAATATTTTATATGAGCGCATCTCGCCCATGATTGAGATTAAATTATTAACTGATTCATTCAGATAAAATATCAGATACAATGAAGAATATTAGTTTAAACATCGACAAAGTAGCCGGTTTTGTTTCTAAGGAAACAATCGCTGCTTACGAACCTCAGGTGAAAGCCTGCATGGAAACATTGGAAAACGGTACAGGTAAAGGTAATGACTTCTTGGGTTGGTTGCATTTGCCATCGTCTATAACAGCCGAACATTTGGCTGACTTGAAAGCTACTGCCCAGGTTCTGCGCGACAACTGCGAAGTAGTAGTCGTAGCAGGTATCGGTGGAAGCTATCTGGGAGCACGTGCCGTAATAGAAGCTTTATCCAATAGTTTCCAATGGTTGAAAGCAAAACAAGACGGACCCGTCATCGTTTTTGCAGGCCACAATATCGGCGAAGATTACTTGTTCGAGTTGACTGAATACTTGAAGGACAAAAAGTTCGGTGTAATTAATATTTCCAAGTCTGGTACTACTACAGAAACCGCCTTAGCTTTCCGTTTACTGAAAAAACAGTGTGAAGACCAGCTTGGCAAGGAAATGGCGAAGAAAGTGATTGTTGCCGTTACAGATGCCAAAAAGGGTGCCGCACGTGTTACAGCCGACAAGGAAGGATATCAGACTTTCATTATCCCCGATAATGTAGGCGGTCGTTTCTCTGTCCTTACTCCAGTAGGTTTGCTGCCTATCGCAGTGGCAGGATTTGACATTGAGAAACTAGTGGAAGGCGCACGCACGATGGAAACAATATGTGGTCCGGCTACTCCGTTTGCCGAAAATCCTGCCGCTGTTTATGCTGCCACCCGCAATGAATTGTATAAAGACGGAAAGAAGATTGAGATTTTGGTAAACTTCAATCCCAAACTGCACTATATGAACGAATGGTGGAAACAATTGTACGGTGAATCCGAAGGTAAGGATGGCAAAGGTATTTATCCGTCTGCCGTCGACTTCTCTACCGATCTCCATTCTATGGGACAGTGGATTCAGGAAGGTGAACGTACTATCTTCGAAACAGTTATCTCTATCGAAAACCCGGAACATACGCTTCAAGTTCCTTCGGACAGCGAAAATTTGGATGGCTTGAATTTCTTGGCAGGAAAGCGTGTAGACGAAGTGAACAAGATGGCAGAACTAGGTACTCAGCTGGCACACGTTGACGGTGGTGTACCCAATATGCGACTGATTGTACCCGAACTGAATGAATACTACCTGGGAGAAATCATCTATTTCTTTGAAAAAGCTTGTGGTATCAGCGGTTATTTGCTGGGAGTAAATCCGTTCAACCAACCGGGCGTGGAAGCATACAAGAAAAATATGTTTGCTTTGTTGAATAAACCGGGATACGAAGAAGAGTCTAAAGCTATCCAAGCTAGATTATAATATCAAGAACCTATTCAGAATGCCATTTATCAATGTCATTCCGAATAACAGTGAAGAATCTGAAAGCATCCACCAAATGCTTGCAGATTCTTCACTTTATTCCAATCCAACGGTCACACCTTTGGAAGTAATAACTATACATTTATTCTATGTTTAAAGAAGCGATAAATAACTATCTTCATACTCATGGATACGAATCCATCGACTTGAAAGCCGTATTATTCGATATGGACGGCGTGCTGTTCGACTCCATGCCCAACCATGCTGAGTCATGGCATAAAATAATGAAACGCTTCGGTTTCGGCCTCAGCCGAGAAGAAGCTTATATGCACGAAGGGCGTACCGGTGCATCTACGATCAATATAGTAAGTCGTCGGGAACGTGGGCATGATGCTACTGAAGAAGAAATAAAAGCTATCTACCAAGCCAAAACTGAAGAATTCAACAAATGCCCCAAAGCAGAACGGATGCCCGGCGCACTGGAAGTATTGACTAAAATAAAGAGTGAAGGACTGACTCCGATGGTAGTAACCGGTTCGGGACAAACTTCGTTATTGGACCGATTGAATCATAATTTTCCGGGCATATTCCAAGCCAACTTAATGGTTACCGCCTTTGATGTGAAATATGGGAAACCAAATCCGGAACCATATCTGATGGCCCTAAAGAAAGGCGGCTTTAAACCCAATGAAGCGTTAGTAATAGAAAATGCACCACTAGGTGTACAGGCGGGAGTTGCAGCCGGTATTTTTACCATCGCCGTGAATACAGGACCATTGCACGACAATGTGTTACTGAATGAAGGAGCGAATTTACTTTTTCATTCCATGCCCGATTTCAATAAAAATTGGGAAACACTACAATCTGCATTAAAACAAGATTAAATTTTGCAAGAATTCTTCACAATCAATAAAAAAGAGCTCCTTGCTTTCACCTAGATGAAAAACAAGGAGCTCATATTATATAAAAAATCACAGCCTATCAAAATACCTGAACCTACTTTAAAACTTTGCGTAACCAAGGAATAACCAGTTCGTTTTTAAAATAATGAGAAGGGGGATCTACATTGACCGCTTCGAAATAGGTCTTTGAATCCAGTCCTTCATCAAGGTGCTCCACATCTTTTCTAACTGCCTTATCAGCAAACTTCGGATAATGATGAAACTCCGCATTTTCCGGTTTTCCACTAGCAGCATAAGCAGATTGTACCAAACGGAAATCACGGTCCAACCCTCCCTCTGTAAAAATGATAGGACGAGGAGCTAATGACGCAACAACATCTGGAAAATTAAAATACCTCCAATAACCAGGTATCAGATGACGGATAGAATTTGGAAAAGGACGTCTGTTTTCCTTGTCAGGTTTAGTCATTACAACGGCACGTTCCTGAGTCTGGCATAGAAAATCATTGTACACAAAAGCATAAATATCCTTATCCAACACCCCCAAGACCATCATCGGTTCTGTACCTAATGAGAATCCGCTAATCACAATCCTGTCCTTTCGGATATAAGACTGGGCTTTCATCCAATTCAGCACCTGCATATCCAGATAAGAAGTATACCCTAGCCAACTCCATCCCAGTTCAAGCAAAAAACGGGAAACAACATCATAGTCATAATTCCATCCTTTATCATAACATTCCAAATCGGAGGCTTCTCCGGCAGCGGCATTATCCACCGCTACCGCCACATAACCTTCTTTAACCATATTCAAAGCCATACTTACTTTGGGATTATTATAATCCTCAGTTAACTTATCACAGATGCCGGGCTCACCAACCAATCCTTCTTTGGTCCTTCCGGACCCCGGAATGCACAAAACTCCGGGTACTGCACCCTTCAAATGTTCCGGTTTCAAAACCAGAAAAGTGGAAACTGACTTTGGAAAAGGATAGAACTCCCATTTCTCTAAAATATATCCCTCTTTTTTTTCCGTTTTCACACAGACAGGAGACGGTTGTCTCTTTATCTCGGGAAACTTCATGATCTCCACCATCGCAGCACGCACTCCATCCTGCCATTGCGTAAATTCCTGTGCGGACATACCGGAACGGTAAGCATATTGGGGATGTGTATCTTTCAACATCTCATGAACAATGGCATAAGTACTTAGTAACCGTCCATCCCCACGATCTGATTTCACAACTGCATGCTTCTCAGGTTGGTAATTCTGAGAATTACCAACCATACATAAGCTGCATACAGATACTAAAAAGAGCAATCTTTTCATTATCATCATATTATCTCACTATTATTCATACCCCGGAGTCTGCTTGATTTCCGGATCTCCATTCAAAACTTCCACATTAACAGGCCACAACATCATATACGCCTTATCCTCTGTTAATATAGGCAATGAACTTCCATAATGCGCTTTAACAGAAAAGACAAAAGGTTTTCCGTTGGAATCACGTAAACGCAATAAATCAAACCAGCGGCTTCCCTCACCTACAAACTCTTTATCACGTTCCTGCAAAATAGCCCACTCATTATCCGCATAATCTCCTGCAATATATTTATGTTGTTCAAATTTATCACCATAAGCACGCTTACGTACCTCATTTATATATGCAGCACATTTATCCGGAGCTCCCAACCCGTTTTCACACTCGGCCAGCATCAACAAAACATCAGCATATCTATATACCGGTACATCTGAATCATAATAATGAGTTCCTCCATCCGTATGTCCCATCAGTTTTTTCCAACAAGCGCCACGAGTCTTTCCTTCGAACATATATTGAAAGAAAGTAGCATCCAAACGAGTATCTTCCTTATCATAAATCTCAATAAACGGCACTTTATACTCATAACGTAATGGTCCGGCTGTCAATAGCTTCAACGGATCCGGACCATATTTATTTCCATCCAAGTCCGTAGCATTGGTAAACAAGGCTACATTATAGAACCAGTTCGCCCCCCAATTGGTCAATTCATTCTTATTAAAACACAGAGCGAAAATGATCTCTTTATTCTTCTTCCCTTCCGGAGTCCATAAATCCGCAAAGTTTGGAAGCAGTTCGAATTGTTGGTTCACCAAATTCAATAAAGCCTTCTTTGCTGTCAACAAGTCACTGTTATTAGGATCTACGGCAGTCAGAGTAGCTATATGATCTCCTGCAATATCATCATCTGGTAATCCTGTAGTGACTTTGGCAGACCACATATATATCTTGGCCTTCAAAAGTTCCGTTGCATGATAAGACCATTCATATTGGTTGGACATCTTCTTATCCGACTCATTGAAGAAAGCTTCGGATTTATTAATATCTTCTTTGATAAACTCCAACGTTTCCTCCGGAGTAGAACGAGCCTTATATAATTGCGTAATATCAATGCTACCCTCGGTAACTTTCGGTTCCGTCTCTAACGGCACACCACCAAATGTTCGATAAAGATAGAAATAGTAATATGCACGCAAGCCATAAGCCTGTCCCAAATAAAATGATTTCTCCGTTCCAGTCAGATAATCAATTTCTTTATCTACATTTCTGATAAACAAATTTATATGCATGATATTTGGGTACACCTCATACCAATCATCGATACCGGTATTATCTTTCGTAAGCAGATTATTAGTCATAGGCGGACCATATACCCCCTCACCCATAGAAGTAACATCACTTATCAGAATCTCACTTCTGAACTCTCCCAATGTGACAGGCATCTGATATTTATCTCTTAAATCGGCATGAATACCAGTCATAAACATTTCTACCTGAGACTTCTGATTCCAAAAATCATTAGAGCCATAATAATCTTCAGGAGACAGGTCCAACGCATCACAAGCAGACAATACCATCATCCCACTCAACAATATGCTATAAAATATTTTCTTCATAATCCTTCCTATTTATTAGAATGTAACATTTAAACCCAAAACAACTGTTCTAGAGAGGGGATATCCTCCATTCTGACTGACACCATATTCGGGGGTCGCCATATTTTTGGCTGCTGTAATATATCCCAAATTCTGTGCTGTTACAGAAACATCCACCTTGCTCAAACCGGATTTATGAATCCAACTCTGAGGCAAGGAATACGACAGGCTTATTTCACGAAAAGCCAAATAATCGCCACGATAACAATTAATGTCCGATATTCTGTCATAATTACGTTTGCCCAAAAAGTCAGCCCATCCATACACCGGATATTTTCCATTCGGATTACTTTCCGACCAGGAATCTTTAACTAAAGAAATGGTATTAAATGTTCCCTGCATATTACCCATAATCCAAGGAGTTTTCCAATCATGTACCCAATAGCCTAAAGCATAATCCAAACGGCAGTTCAAAATTAACCCTTTCCATGAAGTATTAATGTTAAAGCCTCCGGTCCAATGAGGTATCGTATTACCCAATTTCACCCGGTCATAATCATCAATCACACCATCCCCATTCACATCCTGCCATTTCACATCACCAGCCTGTATAGGCAGTCCTTTCTCCTTTTCGGCATCCGACAATTTAGCCCAAGCTTCAGGGCCATAAAGCACTTTGGCATCTGCTCCATTTTCCGTATAAGTGGATCTGTCTATCAGATTGCCTGGAATCTCACTCTCACTCTTATAAATACCAAGAGATTTAAAGGCGTAAATCACACCATATTCCTGTCCTTCCTGATAACCACCTACCCATTGTCTTTCATAGGTACCATCTGCCAGCTTGCGTCCCGTATAAACCTGATAGGCATCCTGCATATTATTCGGCAATCCATTGTACGGTAATGAGATAATCTTATTCTTATTATAAGCGGTATTCATACTAACTGTAAATTTCCAATCTTTGGTACGCAAAACATTGGCAGTCAATTCCAACTCCATACCTTGGTTTTGTACTTCTCCATTGTTAGAAAGGAAAGAAGAAACTCCGCTATGAGAAGGCAGGGTGATTTCTGCAAATTTATCCTGTGTATGTCTATTATAATAGGTGAAGTTCAAGATATATTTGTTATTCAGAAAACCAATATCGAAACCTGTCTCGAATGTGTACGATTTTTCCCATCTCATGGTGGGATTAGGCAAATCGTTTATCATCAAAGGAACTTTGCCATTATAGTTGGGTACTATTTTACCATCTTTATCTTTCATAATACCATAAGAACCTTGAACCGTATAATAATCAAGTCCTGTCACTACATTACCATTAGCATCCAGTACACCAGACACATTTCCATTGGCTCCGTAACTAGCACGAATTTTAGCATAAGAAAGTACATTGCTACAAGACTCCATAAAATTCTCTCTACTCAATACCCAACCGGCTGATATACCGGGAAAGGTTCCCCAACGGTTATCTTTTGGCAGTTTGGAGTATCCGTCGCGACGTAAAACAAGGCTCAGCAAATATTTGGACTTATAATCATAATTCACTCTGCCAAAGAATGAAAGAATACGCTGTCTGTAATGCCAAGAATCTATTTGCCGCACTCCGGCAGCAGTCGAAGTATAATTCAAATCCTGAAAATCAGATAATGGAGATCCATAACCAGATGCCGAAAAACCTTTCTTGTATGAGTCATAATATTCTACACCTACCATCGCATCCATAGAATGATCTTGCCGGAATGTAGTCTGATAATTCAAGATTCCATTGTAAGTCTGGTCTAAAAGCCGTTCATGTTTGTTGGAAGTACTATGATTAGTATCATACACCGGTCCTGTAGCTACAATATAGTCCCCTTTGAAGAACTCTCTGCTATCATCAAAATAGAACCAAGTTCCTGTGGTCTTGAATGTCAATCCTTTCATTATATTAAAGGTAAAAGACTGGCTCAGATTAAACTTGTCCGTATTATTATCATAATTCAATGCATCCTCATACACTTTCACTGTAGTCCAGCCACGAGCATAAGAAGCCACGGCAGGGCCTGCCAACCAATCACCGTCCGGACTTTTCACACGGAATGTAGGAGGAACGGACAAGGTAGTACTGAAAAAATTACCTTCACCGGCATATCCTGCACCACCATCGTCCCATTTTGCATCGGTAAATGTCAAAGAAGAATTAGAAGTAAGCCAAGGCTTAATTTTATAATCTGCATTGATCGTGAAGTTCAAACGGTGATACCAGTTGTTCATCGCATTTCCTTCGCTGCGATTATAGCCTAGGCTTGCATAATAATGTCCTTTATCATTGCCACCGGATACGCTCAAGTTATAATCCTGAGTAATAGCCGGAGATTTGATATTATAATCTTTCAGTTGATTATCACAATAAATCAATTTTTGTCCCGGATTCACCGGGTCATCCATTGTCTGCCAACCTTGTTTTAACAGGAAAGCCAGGTCATCTGTATAATTCATAACACCCCATACGGCTGTATTATCCTTATTACCATTAAGTACATTCCCTTTTTCATCAAAATATCTGTTTCCCGTTCCGTAAGGCTGTGTTCCGGATAAAGTCGCATCACTGGCAAATCCATGCCAAGCACCCGATTTATCCTGCCATATATGCGAAGACCGATAAAATGCCGAACGCATATAATACAAATAATCATGAGCATTCAAAAATTCATACTGGCTATGAAAAAAATTGAAACCGACTTTCGCACTCAAATTTATTTCCGTATGTCCTTCCGAACCTCTTTTAGTAGTAACAAGAATTACACCATTGGAAGCACGCGCACCATAAATAGCCGTAGCACCAGCATCTTTCATGACCTCCAAAGACTCGATATCCTCCGGATTCACATCACTCAACGACTCGCGTACAGCACCATCGATAATAACCAAAGGTGAACCGCTACCATCCAGATTGGTACCACCACGAAGCACCAAAGTAGGAGTGGAATTCGGATTACCGCTAGTTTGCTGTACCCTTAATCCTGCCACTGCACCAGAGAGTGCTTGCGCCGGATTAGTATGGGCCCCCGTACTTAAAGTAGAATTGTCAACTTTAGCAATGGAATTAGTCATCTTAGAACGAAGTTGTGTGCCCCCATAACCTGTTATCACCACTTCATCCAAAGTCTTATTGTCTTCCTGCAGCTGAACATTCAGAAACGTTTTTTTCCCTACCAACATTTCTTGAGTCAGATAACCGATATAAGAAAAGACCAAAGACGTTTTTTCACTTACCACTAACGTAAACCGGCCGTCTATATCAGTTATGGTACCATTGGTAGTACCTTTCTCTATAATATTAGCCCCAATAATTGCTTCTCCTTTGGCATCGGTCACTATACCTTTGACAGTCACTTTATCTTGTTGCATAACAATGGGACGCGTTTCTTCTCTAGAAATGGCCTTGCGAATTATTACTTGTCTGTCACGGATATGATATTCCAAATCAGTACCGGCAAACATTTGTTTCAGTACCTCCTCTATTGTTTTATTTCGTACATCCACATTGACACGACGAGACAAATCAATATCTGTACGATATATAAAAATAAATTGACTATTCTTTTCTACCCAATTAATCACACTCTTCAAAGTCTGGTTCTCCATGGAAACGGTAAAGCTGGTTTGTTCCGCATAACTCATTTCCGCAAAAGCCTCTTCATAACCTGTAAATGTTAAAATCATGGCTAAACTCATACATTTTGTGAATTTAGGCATGAGTTTTATTCTATTCGTGTATTTTTTCATATATTTGATTGTTTTTTCTATTTATTTCAAGGTAAATAATTAAACAACGATTCAGTGACCAGATAGTACGGCAAATACTGTCTGGTTTTCTTTTTTTACATCCTTCTTTTATTCCATAGGCTAAAGTATTTTAAGGTTCAACAATTCTCATTTAAGGCTCACATAGATTTCATCTTTATCATTTATTGTATAATGCAATGATAATGAAAGACATAAGTTATCCATAACATTGGTAATATCTGTTTGAAGATCCAGTTTTCCTGACAATGACAAGGTCGTAATCTCTGCATCATACCGTATTTTACACCCATAATACCGCTCAAGCTTCTTTAAAACATCTCCTACGGGTCTTTGATGAAGCAGCAATAAATTATCCTTCCAACTGATGTATTCGGACACATCAACCTTACGTACCTGCGTTTTATTGCCTTTAATATCCACCAATTGATTAGGTGCTAATCTTACTTTGCTCTTATTCTCAGTAGTTACTTCCACGCTTCCACGTACTAAAACAACAGATGCAGCCTCATCCTCCCTATAGGCACAGACATTAAACGAAGTACCCAGCACGCGTATATCAAACTCTCTTGTTTTGACAACAAATGGGCAATCCTTCCTTTTGGCTACATCCAGATAAACCTCCCCCTCTACCAAGATTTCACGTTTCCGTTCTTCAAAAATATCCGGATATATCACTTTACTACCTGAATTTATATAAATTCTAGTACCATCAGAAAAAGTAATATCAGCTCTTTTCCCATTAGGAACCATTATTTGATGCATTTCATTCTTTACAGATGAAGCCTGGGATATTTTAGTATTTAATGCATACTGCTGAATATTCGAACTTCCTAAAGTATCATATTTTAAAGAAGCATCATTTTTCAGATTCATAGCTTGGTTATCTGTTATCAGAATCACCTCATCACCGCAAATGGAAGTCGTGTCATTCAGCAATGCTATATCAAGCTCCGTACCCTCATCAACATTGGTACTCCACCAGTTCATAACTAAAGCCAAAGCAATCGCTGCCGCTATCGACAAAGACCACCTATAAATATGACGTCTGTGGGGAACCTTTTTTTCCCTTCCTACTCGTTTCATCACGTCCTGAAAAGATTTGTCTACATCAACAGATTCCAGTTCATCTGCTTCCCGAATCTTCTCAGTCAGGCATTGAACTGTTTTACGAAATTCATCTGAATTATATATTGTTTTTTTATTTTTCATCGAAAAACCTTTTTATTAAGAAAACGGTGCCCGATAAAAAAGGTACTCATAAAAAAGAAAAGAAATCACACTTTTCTTTGCATGAGCCTTCGCAAAACCAATAGACAAACCTTATATGACAAATAAAAGAACTTATTCATCACACAAATATCACTTCATTCCATGAAAACATGCCCAAATGATAAAACAACAATGATTAACTACTCGCTAAATCAAGAGAAGTGAAAAGCCCAAACACTACGCACAGGCACATGAACACAATGCACCAAGATACTGAAAATCCATATGGTTGAAACAGAGAAAAAGAATTCACGCAAACGTGCCAATGTACGCGACAAAAGATTCTTGCTTGATTGAGGATTCATACCTAAGATAGCGGATATTTCCTGATGGCTCAATTCTTTTACATAATATAAATACAGAATTTCACGCTGACGACCGGAAAGACGTGAAATTGCCTTAGCCAGCCTTCTTTCATTCTTCACATCCACATCATCTTTCTTAAATAAAGAATTTATTATTTCTTCGCCCATCGGAAAAAACTCATGGCATTCTTCAATCACTTCCATAGGACGTAAAGACTGAAACGCATCCAGCAGTTTATTTCTAAAAGAACAAAGCAAATACGCTTTTACATTATCAGTATAATGCAAATTCCTACAATTTAAAATCAACTTGACGAACAGATTCTGTATGGTATCGGCAACCAGCTCTCTGTCACCTACCATACGAATTCCATAGGAATACAATAACGAATAATAGCGTCGATAAACTTCTTCAAATGCCGCCGTTTCTCCTTTAATAAAAGATTCCCAAAGTTTAGTTTCACCATGTGTTCTATCAACCATAATACTAGCTCCTTAAAAACTTATTGAGCTTGCTCAGAGTTAAACTTAACAAGAAGGCAATATAAGAGATGAACCATGTAATGAATTCATCTCTTACTTTATAATACCTACATATTATTCAAACAGTTTACTGCGCGACAACATACAAGCACCGATGATCCCGGCTCTTTCTTTCAATTTAGATTCTACAATAACAGAATCACGGTTCATCAAGTTCAGTGTATATTTTCGAATAGCTGTAGTGATGGGTTGTGTCAAATAATCACCTGTACGTGACAATGCACCACCAATAATGACTAGCTCCGGATTAAATATATTAATAAGTCCCGCTACATGGCGACCTAATTTCACTCCGATTTCTTCCACCAGTTCAATACACAGCAAATCTTCCTTATTTACCGCATCAATGATATCATCCAAGGTCAAATCTTCCAAATTTTTCTTGGTATTGGAGATAATAGAGTTTTCACCATTATTAATATGTTCCAACAGAATACGATGCAAAGCAGCCCCCGAAACTTCCGTTTCTATGCATCCTTTTTTCCCACAATGGCAGATAATCTCATTCTCATATCCAAAATTATGCCCGAATTCGCCAGAGAAACCAGATTTTCCTTTATAAATCTTTCCATCAATGATAATTCCCATACCCAATCCCCAACTGACATTGATAAAGATGATATTCTTCTCACCTTTCACAACACCTTGCATATACTCACCGTAAATCATAGCACGAGTGTCGTTATCAATAGAAACACGATAACCACCCACCTTTTCTGATATGACATCCGTCAACGGGCGCTCATCAAAATTGAATATACTGTAACTATATCCCAAATCCGGATTCACACGCCCGGAAAGATTTACATTAATATTTAATATCTTATCTTTCTCAACACTGACTTTTTGAAGAAAATGTTTAATCAACTTACACAATTCGTCTAAACTCTCAGGGGTATTCTTCGCTTTAAAAGGAACATTCATTTTTAGCTGAACTACATCTCCTTTAAAATTTATCAACCCTAAGTTAATGGAAAACTGACGCACTTCAACACCTACAAAATATCCGGAATCTGCATTCAAACCATACAAACTGGGATGTCTTCCCCCACTGGTTTCCAGCTTTCCATAGTCGTTAATGTAACCTTCCTCACACATTTCATCAATGAATTTTGTAACTGTAGGCACACTTAAATCCATCTCTCTTGCTAAATCAGTAATCGTAGAGCTTCCATTATAAATATAATGGGTAATGATTTTCTTCTTCATCACAGCCATCTTTGAGCCCTTTTCAATTTCTTTCAACAAATTCTCACCCATAATAAAATATTCCGTTAATGTCCACAAATATAGTTATTTTTTTATGAAATCAAATCACATTTAAAGAGAATTTTCAAAAATTATTTTAGAAGATGTAAGCTAATTATCATTTTTTGTAACAATTCCATTTTCCATATACATTTAAAGAACGTTTCTAAGTCGCTTATTTATCTTTCTATTTATTAAAAGAGTGATTATTAATAAATAAATTTAGTTTTTACTTGTTGTTTTCATAAATCATTTATATATTTGCACGCAACATGATTAAGTAATATAAAATATTCATTTCAAATAAATTAAAGGCTATGGAAAAGATTCACGGATTAATTGACGCACCTTTTACTCCCTTTTATGAGAACGGAGAAGTAAATTATGAACCTATTGAAGCCTATTGCCAACTATTGGTTAGAAACGGACTTCAAGGCGTATTTATCAATGGTTCTTCCGGAGAAGGCTATATGCTGACAGAAGACGAACGCATGAAACTGGCTGAACGCTGGATGGAAGTAGCACCCGAAGGATTCAAAGTCATTGTCCATGTAGGAAGCACTTGTGTAAAATCAAGCAAACGTCTAGCAGAACACGCTCAGAAAATCGGAGCATGGGGTATCGGAGCAATGGCACCTCCTTTCCCCAAAGTAGGACGCATTGAAGAATTGGTGAAATACTGCGAAGAAATAGCATGCGGCGCTCCTGCACTTCCTTTCTATTTTTATCATATCCCAGCTTTCAACGGAGCATTCCTCTCAATGGTAGCATTCTTGGAAGCCGTAGACGGTCGCATTCCTAATTTCGCCGGTATCAAATATACTTTCGAAAGCCTGTATGAATACAACCAATGCCGTTTATATAAAAATGGCAAATTTGACATGTTGCACGGCCAGGATGAAACGATCCTTCCTTGTCTGGCTATGGGCGGTGCACAGGGCGGTATCGGTGGAACAACCAACTATAACGGCAAAGAACTCACAGGTATTATCGAAGCATGGAAAGCCGGTGATCTGGAACTGGCACGCGAACGCCAGAATTTCGCACAGGAAGTTATCAATGTCATCTGTCACTATCGTGGAAACATCGTTGGCGGTAAACGCATCATGAAACTGATCGGGCTGGATTTAGGAAAGAACCGGACTCCGTTCCAGAACATGACAGATGAGGAAGAAGCTGCCATGAAAGCCGAACTGGAAGCAATCAATTTCTTCGAAAGATGTAACAAATAAACCTGAACCACGATGTTTTCAATAGACTATATAAAAGAATGGTCGGAATCATACAAAACAGATCTGACCACCAATATCATGCCGTTTTGGCTGAAATACGGGCTGGACAAGGTCAATGGAGGTATTTATACCTGCGTTGACCGAAACGGCAGCTTGATGGACACCACCAAATCAGTGTGGTTCCAAGGAAGATTTGCTTTTATCTGTTCCTATGCATATAATAATATAGAAAAGAACGAAGCATGGCTGGCGGCAGCTAAAAGTACAATAGACTTTATAGAAGCGCATTGTTTTGACTCTGACGGACGTATGTATTTCGAAGTGACTGCCGAAGGCACTCCCTTGCGCAAACGCCGTTATATTTTCTCGGAGTCATTCGCAGCCATCGCCATGTCGGAATATGCCATCGCATCCGGTGACCAGACGTATGCCGTAAAAGCATTAGACTTGTTCAAACGGATGCAGTATTTTATGGAAACACCAGGCATACTCCCTCCAAAATATCTGGATACTCTTCCTATGAAAGGACATTCCATCACAATGATCCTGATTAATGTAGCATCACGTATCCGTCAGGCCATTCAAGATGAAAGCTTCAACGGACAGATTGACGCTTCCATCGCCCAACTGCGCAAAGATTTCATGCATCCCGAATTCAAGGCGTTGCTTGAAACGGTAGGCCCCCATGGAGAATTCATCGACAGCAACATGGGCCGCACCATCAATCCGGGACATTGTATCGAGACCGCCTGGTTTCTGCTGGAAGAAGCCAAATACCGTAATTGGGACAAAGATATTACGGAATTGGCCCTCACTATCCTTGATTGGTCTTGGGAGTGGGGATGGGACAAAGAATTCGGAGGTATCATCAACTTCAAAGACTGCAAGAACCTTCCGCCACAGGATTATTCCCAAGACATGAAATTCTGGTGGCCTCAGACAGAGGCTATCATCGCTACTTTGTATGCATATTTAGCAACCGGAAATGAAAAATACCTTGACATGCACAAGCAAATCAGCGATTGGACATACACCCATTTCCCTGATAAAGAGTGTGGAGAATGGTTTGGATATCTCCATCGTGACGGCACGCCTGCACAAATGGCCAAGGGTAACCTGTTCAAAGGCCCGTTCCACATTCCAAGAATGATGATCAAGGGCTATACATTGTGCAAGGAAATACTCGACAACAAAAAATCACATTTATAAAGCCCTTTATCTATTAGCATGAAAAACAGTAAAATTTATCCTTGGGTTGTAGTAGGATTATTATGGGGTGTTGCCCTGTTGAATTACATGGACCGGCAAATGTTGTCCACAATGAGAGATGCCATGGCGGTGGATATCACCGAGCTTCAGTCAGCTGCCAATTTTGGGCGACTGATGGGAGTCTTTCTTTGGATATATGGCTGTATGAGCCCTATAGCCGGAATGGTGGGCGACCGCATGAACCGCAAATGGCTTATTGTTGGCAGTTTGTTTGTATGGTCGGCCGTCACTTATCTGATGGGAATCGCCGACACCTATAATGAAGTTTTTTTCCTTCGCGCCTTGATGGGAATCAGCGAAGCGCTCTATATTCCTGCCGGATTGTCACTGATCGCCGACTATCACTCCGATAAGTCACGTTCATTAGCCATCGGTATTCACATGACCGGGCTCTACACCGGGCAGGCCATCGGAGGTTTCGGCGCTACAGTAGCCGCTGCTTTTTCCTGGCATACAACCTTTCATTGGTTCGGCATCGCCGGCATCGCATACGCCGTAATTTTGATGCTTTTTCTACATGAAAAGAAGGATAGAATACAAATTGAACAAATAAATTCACCTTCCGGTAAAGAAAAAAGCAATTTATTGAAGGGATTATCATTACTTTTCAGTAATATTGCATTCTGGGTGATTCTGCTATATTTCGCAGCCCCCAGTTTACCGGGATGGGCAACCAAAAACTGGTTACCTACCTTGTTCGCCGAGAACCTGAATATACCGATGTCACAAGCCGGCCCCATGTCGACTATCACCATCGCGCTATCCTCGTTCATTGGCGTAATTATTGGTGGAACCTTATCCGATAAGTGGGTGCAAAGAAATATAAAAGGACGTGTGTACACGGGTGCCATCGGCTTGGGACTTACTATTCCATCCCTGCTTTTACTAGGGTTCGGACACAGTTTCGTAGCTGTTGTGGGAGCTGGATTATTATTCGGAATCGGTTATGGTATCTTCGATGCCAACAATATGCCGATTCTATGCCAGTTCGTATCATCCAAACACCGTGCTACCGCCTATGGTATCATGAATATGACAGGCGTGTTTGCGGGAGCAGCCATTACCGAAGTCTTGGGAAAGTGGACAGACGGAGGTAAGTTGGGACTGGGATTTGCCATGTTGGCTATTATTGTGCTTATCGCACTGGTAGTACAATTGACATTCCTCCGTCCCAAAACGGATAATATGGAATAACCCGTATAGTTAACTTAACACTTAAAACTTAAAAAAGAAAGAACCATGAGAGTAATTATTGAATCTGATTACCAAGCGCTGTCACAATGGGCGGCAAACTATGTAGCTAGTAAAATCAATGCGGCAAATCCGACTCCTGAAAAACCTTTTGTTTTAGGTTGTCCCACAGGATCTTCACCGCTAGGCATGTACAAAGCGCTGATAGAACTGAACAAGCAGGGAAAAGTATCTTTCCAGAATGTCGTTACTTTCAATATGGACGAATATGTAGGCTTGCCTGAAGATCATCCAGAAAGCTACCATACATTTATGTGGAAAAACTTTTTTAACCATATTGATATAAAGAAAGAAAATGTACATATCCTGAACGGAAATGCCGAAGACCTGGAAGCAGAATGCGCCAACTACGAAAAACAAATAGCCGAAATCGGAGGCATCGACCTGTTTATGGGAGGTATCGGTCCCGACGGACATATCGCATTCAACGAGCCGGGCTCATCTTTGTCTTCACGCACACGTATCAAAACACTGACTACAGACACAATCATTGCAAACTCACGTTTCTTTGACAATGACGTGAACAAAGTACCTAAAACTGCGTTAACAGTAGGTGTAGGGACTGTCCTTTCAGCCAAAGAAGTTCTGATTATCTGCAACGGGCACAACAAAGCACGTGCTTTGCAACATGCCGTTGAAGGTGGTATTACACAAATGTGGACTATCAGCGCATTACAAATGCACCAGCATGGCATCATTGTTTGTGACGAAGCCGCTACAGACGAACTGAAAGTCGGTACCTACAAATATTTCAAAGATATCGAAAAAGCTAATTTGTAATTTATGAGAACAAACTTAAGTTCGCAGATTTCTCTGAACAGAGTATCTCCGAAATATTATAAACCCGAAAATGCGGTGGAACGTTCTGTCTTGACCCGCTGCGAAAAAGTGCCTACCGACATCTATGAAACGATGGAGGAAGGCGTGCAGCACATTGCCAACGAAATTACGGCAAAAATTCAGGAACGTCAGCGCGAAGGAAAGTTCTGCGTGATTGGGGCTGGAACCGGTGCTTCATTACGGCCGCTTTATGCCGAACTGGTCCGTAAACATAAAGATGAAGGACTAAGTTTCCGTAACGTAGTAATTTTCAATTTATATGAATATTACCCTTTGGCTTCCGAAGGGGCTGGAAGCAGTTTCTCACAGCTGAACGACTTATTCCTAAGCCAAATCGACATCGATAAACAAAATGTATTCACCATCGACGGAACGATTCCGCAGGAAGCTGTCATCGAATACTGTCGCCTGTACGAACAACGTATCCAGACTTTTGGCGGTATAGACATCGTATTAATGGGCATTGGTCGTGAAGGCAATATTGCCATGAACGAGCCGGGATCAAGCTTGAGCTCCCCTACCCGACTGATTTTGATTGACTCAACCTCGCGTGCTGAAGCTGCACACAACTTGGGAGTGGACAATCTCCCTCCCTGTTCCATCACGATGGGTGTGGCAACTATTATGGCTGCCCGCAAAATCTATTTGCTGGCATGGGGAGATGACAAAGCCGATATCATCAAGAAAGCGGTGGAAGACAAAGTGAGCGACACTCTGCCCGCTTCTTATCTGCAAATGCATAACAATGCAAATGTCTGCATAGATCTGGCAGCGGCTTCTCACCTTACCCGTATCCAACGTCCGTGGCTGGTAACCAATTGCGAATGGAACGACAAATTGATTCGCAGCGCTATTGTATGGTTGTGTATGCGTGTCAAAAAACCGATTCTGAAACTGACCAACAAAGATTACAATGAAAACGGACTGAGCGAACTGCTGGCACTCTACGGTTCTGCTTACAACGTAAATATCAAAATATTCAATGACTTGCAGCACACCATCACCGGATGGCCCGGCGGCAAGCCCAATGCAGATGACACCTATCGCCCCGAACGGGCAAAACCATTCCCGAAACGCGTGGTAGTCTTCTCTCCGCACCCGGATGATGACGTGATCTCCATGGGCGGTACCTTGCGCCGTTTGTGCGACCAACATCATGATGTGCATGTGGCTTACGAGACTTCCGGTAATATTGCCGTAGGCGACGAGGAGGTAATCCGTTATTGCGAGTATTTGCGTGATGTATGTGAGAAATACTCTCCCGACTCGGCCGTGAAGGATAAGGCGAACGAGATCATCAACTACCTGCGTTACGAGAAGGTGGAGAACGGCGAGCCGGAGAGAAAGGATGTCCTCTTTATGAAAGGAACGATCCGTCGTGAGGAAGCCCGTCACGGTTGCCGCTACTCGGGCGTGAAGGACGATCATGTTCATTTCTTGGATCTTCCGTTCTACGAGACCGGATTAGTGAAAAAGAATGATTTGAGTGAGGCCGACAAGGATATCGTAAAGGCGCTGTTGCTCGAGATCAAGCCGGATCAAATGTTTGTCGCCGGTGACTTGGCTGACCCGCACGGAACTCACAAGGTTTGTCTGGATGCCGTACTGGCCGCTATCGACGAGGTGAAAGACGAGGAATGGATGAAGAACTGCCGTGTATGGATGTATCGCGGCGCATGGGCAGAATGGGAAATGGACCATATCGAGATGGCCGTACCTATCAGTCCGGAGGAGTTGCGCTTCAAACGTAACGCTATTTTGAAGCATCAATCGCAGGCCGAGAGCGCTCCGTATCTGGGTGACGACGAGCGTTTGTTCTGGCAGCGTGCCGAAGATCGCAACCGTGCTACCGCGGAGTTGTATCGTCAATTAGGTTTGGCTTCTTATGAGGCGATCGAGGCGTTTGTACAATATATCCCGTTGAGATAATATCTAGCGATAGAATAATCTGAAAGCCCTATCTGATTAAGTTCGGATAGGGCTTTTTGTTTTTGTGTTATTTTTTTCGTGTGGGCGTAAGTAGATCTGTTTCTATGATCGTATATAGATAAAGGAGAAGCCTTGAACTGTCTAATATAATACAAGAAATGTCCACATTGAGCATGAAAGACTATATTATTAAGAACCATGAGTTAGATAAATTTAAATTATTATATCTGGAGAATGCCCCCAGACTGATCTTTTATGCCTCGAAATATGTGGATAGCGATACGGCGGAAGATTTAGTGCATGATATATTCATCAAGATCTGGCAAAAGAAAGAGATTTATTCCGTGGAAGAAGGCTTGAAGACATACCTATTCCGTTCCGTTCAAAATGCTTGCCTCGATTACCTAAAGCATAAATCAATAGAAATGACTTATGCGGATGAGGTTGCTCGTAGACTAAAGATAGAGGAGATAGATTATTATAATCAGTCGGATGCGGCGGAGCTGGAGAAAGAGCGTCTGGACTCCGTTTACCGGGAAATAGCCAAGTTACCGGACAGATGCCGAGAGGTTTTTACGTTGGCTTATGTGGACGGGAAGAAGTACGAGCAGCGCCGCAGCCAGTATGCCGAGTTCCGGGCAGCATCCGACAAGCTGTGCCGGGAGTACGGCTTGTCGGTGGTGGAGCAGCCCAAGACCAAGGAACCGGCACGGTACGCCCGGATGCGGGAGGCCATCGACCAAGCCTGTGAGGATGCCAGTACTCCGGAAGATTTCCACAGGGCGCTGTATCGGCAAGGGTATATCTTCGGCGCTGATCCCAACCGCAAGTATGCAATGATCCGGGCACGGGATGGCGGGCGAGCCGTGCGGCTTTACAGGCTGGGAGAAGAATACGATTTACCTGCCATAGATGACCGCCTGCGCGGAAATTACTTACTGTACGGACCAAGGTTGTATGAGCTGAAGCACCCGCCCCGACAGTACACGCCGAAACGGTATCGCCCTACGGAAAATAGAAGCATCCTCCAAATTTTCTTCGAGGTATTCTTTGGGGAATCCCAGATGCACCGCTTATATCTGTACTACTGTTACCAACTGGGCATCTTACCCAAGAAGCCGCAGCCACGCATCAACCGCCCGGAGTTGGAGCGCATTTGGAAAGATACCGAGAAAATCCTTGCAGAACACGCATTTGTCCACGATCACAAGTTTCCCTCTTTGCAGGCCATCGTGGACTACCGCAAGGGCTTGTCCCAGCAGATGGAAACCCTTGCCGCGCAGCGGGCGGAAATCGTCAAGCAGATGCGCCGTAAGGATGCCCCGCCGGAGTTGGCTGACCAACGCATGGCATTGACCTGCAAGATTGCGGAACTCCGCAAAGAGGAAAAGATTGCGGAGGGCGCAATCAAGCGTATTCAACGCACACGCGAATCCAACCGTATTGACCGGGAAAACAGGATGCCGCTGCATCCCAGACCACGCCGCCGCAGAAGGGAACAGGAGCGCGAATGATGTCAGTTTGCACCCAATGTGCAGGACGGTTCTTGTGCAATTCTGTGAATAGCTTTCCGGCGGGATTGCTGGTATCGTTGTACCGAACCCAAAATGCAGCAACTTGAAAAAAAGGAGAGATGCCTATGGTAGCAGGACGCTTACAGGAGAAAAACGGATTTTATTACATCGTGCTGAGTTACACGGACTCGGCGGGAAAACGCCGCCAGCCGTGGATCGGCACGGGGCTGCCCGTCAAGGGCAACAAGAAGCGCGCCGAAAAAATGCTGGCGGATACGCGAAAGAGTTTTACGATTCCCAAGGGTCAGGTGTCCGAACTCAGCCCCGATATGGCATTCAGCGACTATATGCGGTACTGGCTGAAAATGATGCGAACCGCTGTAACGGAGACTACCTACTCGTCCTATTGCTTCAATGTGGAAAAGCACATCATTCCCTACTTTGAACCGCTGGGCGTAACGCTGGCAGGGCTGCAGCCGCGCCAGATTCAGAGCTTTTATCTGCACGAAGCGGAAACGCTGAAAAACACCTCTATCCTGCGATTCCACGCCAATCTTCACAAGGCGCTGAAATACGCCGTGCGCATCGACCTGATAGCCAGCAACCCGGTGGACAAGGTGGACCGCCCAAAGCCGCAGGCGTTCATGGCAAGCTATTACAGCGCCGAGGAAATGGAAAAGCTCTTTGAAGCCGCCCAAGGCCATAAGCTGGAACTTATCATCCAGCTTGCAGCCTTTTACGGACTGCGCCGTGCCGAGGTGATGGGCTTGCGGTGGGAGGCCATCGACTTTGAAGCCAAGACGCTGACCATACGGCATATCGTGACCAGTACCCGCATCGATGGCAAGAAGATTTTGGTGGAGGCTGACCGCGCCAAAACAAAATCCAGTCTGCGCACCTTGCCGCTGGTAGACCCGATTGCCGAACGCTTAAAAGCCGTCAAAGAGCAGCAGGAATACAACCAGAAAATCTGCGGCAACTGCTATAATCAAGAGTACCTTGGCTATGTATTTGTGGATGCAATGGGAAATCTGATCCAGCCGGATTCCGTGACGACAGGCTTTCCGCAGCTGCTGAAAGAGAATGGTCTGCGCAGGATCCGATTCCACGACTTGCGCCACTCCTGTGCCAGCCTATTGCTGAAAGAGGGCGTACCGATGAAGCAGATTCAAGAGTGGTTAGGGCACAGCGATATTTCCACCACAGCGAATATCTACGCGCATCTGGATTCGCAGTCCAAGAACCTGAGCGCCCGGACGATGGCTAACACGCTGACATTGCCAGAGGCACAGCCCATAAAGAAGTGGTAATTTGAACAGTGGCGGCATCTGAGAAACCAGGTGCCGCCTTTTTTGCTGTCGATTTGTACCCAAGCTGCGGGAAGAATCTTGTGTGGTTCTGTGAATAGCTATTTGCCGCGATTGCTGGTATGATTTGTACCGAACCCGAAAATCACTACTTGAAAATAAAGGGGAGATGCCTATAAGAAAAGCATCGAAATTTTGCAAAGCGGCAATAAAAAATCACTACCCAATGTGAAATCGAGTAGTGATACTTGGCGCAGACGGTGGGATTCTCCCGCGCCCTTGCAACCCTTGCATAGTTCGCCGCAAAAATAAAAGACAGCACCCCGCAGGGTGCTGTCTTTGGCGCAGACGGTGGGATTCGAACCACTGATTCCCGGCATAATGTAAAATTACTGTATTCAGAAAAGCGCATAACTAAAGGCTTTTCCGGCTTTTTCGTTCTGCTGTGGGAGCGGTGCAAAGTGCGGTAAAATCTGAAAGTGCGGTAAAAAGTGCGGTATAACCACGGGCACGAAATGCGGTAAAAGTGTGGTACAGATCAGGCGTTTTTCAGCACTTGCAGGAACACACCGTTCACGGCCTGGGCGGTGTGGGCGGCGTCACCGGTCAGGGTGTGGGAATATACGCCGAAGGTGTCCATGTCGGCGCTGTGGCCCACAAGCGCTTTGACTTCTCCGGCGGGCAGTGTCTTCACCACAGAAACAAAAGTGTGCCGGAGTTCGTAAGGACTGCACGGGGTCAGGCCATTGGTTGCGCAGTAAATCTTCCAGCGCTTATAGTAATGCTGTTCGTTAGTAATTCGGAACACACTCCCCCGCCCTCCTGTGGCGGCCTGCTGGTCATCCAGAACCCGCCGGGCCAGCGCAGAGAGCTGGAAGGACCGCACCGCATTTTCGTTCTTGCCCTGGGTTTGTTCGCCCCGGACGTTGACGGAGCGGCAGACGTTGACCATGTACCCGCGAATGTCGGCCCAGTCCAGCCCGATCAGTTCACCGGGGCGCAGGCCGGTCAAGACCTGGAAGCGGTAGGCATTTATATATTCATCTTCCACAATCTGCCCGCGGTATGTGGTGGTATCCACGTTGAACAGCTTTACCAGGTCAGAGGGCTGCAAGATTATTTTGCCCTTGTACCGCGCCCCGGCGGGTATCTTCAATTCCTCCGGGACATAGGCGGAAAGCCGTGCCTTGCGGCAGTATTTGCAGAACGCGCGCAGATCAGCGGCCAGCAGCTTCAAAACCTTGCGGCTGCGCCCGGCGGCGTATGCCGTGTTGATAATCTCCTGCAGGTCCTGATCTGTAAGCTGATTGACCCGGCGGGCACCAATAGCCGGAACTATCCAGTTTCTCCAGCGGCTTTCCGTGGGGCGGTAGTTTGTCGCGCAGGTGGTCAGCTCCACTTCATGCAGCCACAACGCCCCCGCTGCGGCCACTCTGGGGGCTCTGGCGGCTATGCCATCATCTAACCAGGCATCGGCCTTGGCGTTGGCTTCCCGCTGTCCGGTGCGGCCCGGCGTGCTGCTGTAAAAGCTCTTGCGCTTGCCGTCCTGCTGCACATCAATGCGCCACATTTTGCCCGTCCAGCGGGCCGTGTTCGTGCGTTTTCCCATAAAATAAAACCTCCTTGGGTATAGCTTGAAAAGCCTGCCCAAAGAGGGTATAATACTACTGTGTGGGTGGTATTGTCCCCGTGGGCAAGCTATCTATTCAAAACCGTTCCCGGTTGCCGCCGGGGGCGGTTTTTTCTTTTTGTGTGCCCGTTGTCCAAATTTTGGACAACGGTGCGCGGACGCGGGAGCTGTCCCACATTGGTACAACTCCACAAAGTTGATCTTCCCGCGCGCGTGCCGTGGTGCATTATTCGCGGATGCACTCAACTGTAACGGATAATATTTCTTATATTTCACGGAAAATAGCCGCTATCACAAATCCGTCC
>OODO01000633.1_pt1 | contig 30942 bp, 18 predicted proteins | sample 1671261 | NCBI WGS metagenome assembly OODO01 (sample SAMN06348138, study PRJEB24527) | human gut metagenome | biome: human gut; feature: ankylosing spondylitis patient; material: feces | host: Homo sapiens | place: China | collected 2015-10 | reverse complement strand
TACAGGCGAGCCTTCTCGGCGGAGATGGTGTGGCCGAACAGGAGTTTGATTTGTTGAAACTGACCTCTACCAATTATAAAGTAGAACTGGTCTGGTCACAGTATTATTCGATGGCGGGCACTGCAACCAGTGTGATTGAAAATACGAAGATGATGGATCCTACTTCTACCGTAGCAGAAGAACGTAATCGTGTTATTGCAGAAGCCAAGTTCTTGCGGGCATGGGCGTATTTTGATATTGTCCGTTTATGGGGTGATGCCCCGATGGTGCTGGATTTGATTCCGACCATTACAGCCGAAAACCTCGATAAATGGTATCCGGTGATGTATCCGGAACGTTCTGCCACAGATAAAATATATGACCAGATCCTGGACGACCTGAATGAAGAAAATACCATTCGTTACCTGGTAAGCAAGAATAAAGGAATTTTCCAGGCAACCAAGGGAGCAGCCTATGCTTTACGTGCCAAAGTGTTAGCAACGAGAGGGGAGAAATCAACACGCGACTATACCAAAGTGGTTGAGGCTTGTGACAAAGTAATAGCAGAAGGCTATACGCTGGTCAGCAATTTTGACGAGTTGTGGCAACCCGATAAGAAATTTTCTTCAGAAAGCATCTTTGAAGTCTATTACACCTCCGATGCACCCAACTGGGCTTACTGGGTATTGCTGAAAGAAGATGACGGATCAGTAACCTGGCGACGTTATTGTACACCTACTCATGATCTGGTTGCTAAATTTGACAAAGAGAAAGATACCCGTTATGCATCCAGTATTCTTTGGAAATCAGTGCCTTATGATACCTATTGGCCGGCAGACAGTTACCCGTTGTCTTATAAGATTCGCGAGAAGACTTCCAATATCATTTTGATGCGGTTGGCAGATATACTGCTGTTGAAAGCCGAAGCACTGGTAGAGTTGGACCGCACCCCGGAAGCCATCCGGATTGTAAATAGTATTAGAGAACGTGCCGGTTTTGCTCCTTCTTCTTTAGATGAAAATATGGGGCAGGCCAGAGGACGCCTGGCGGTAGAGAACGAACGCCAATTAGAGTTGTATATGGAAGGTCAGCGCTGGTTCGACCTGGTACGCAATAATCGTTTGCTGGAAGTGATGCAGAAGCATAAAGACAAAGACGGCAGATTGCTGTTTGCAGGTTTGCAGGCTTTTCGGCAGTTGTGGCCGATTCCTCAAGGAGAGAAAGATAAGAACACCAATCTGACTCAAAATGAAGGCTATTAATGAAAAGAGGAACGTAAAACTTTAAAAGAAAAAATGATGAAACACAATAATCTGTTTTTATGGCTGCTGGGGCTGACTGTTTGTTGGCTGGCTTCATGCAGCGAAGAAGATGGCCGGGTGACGTATCCATATTCGTGTCCCGAAATATCGGAACTGCAATTCTCAACTACCGATCAGACACCTGCTGCCGATTCTCTTTATTTTTCTGTGAAGATTCACGATCCGCAGACTCCTTTGTCTACGCTGGAAGTGAAATTGATGACAGGTGAAACTTTGGTCAGTTCGCAGTCGATCCGTACGAAAGGCACTGATGTCTCGATTGTTGAAAAAGGGATTTATATCCCGTTTGAAGCCGGACTTGAAGAGAATCAGGAAGCGAAGGTGATTCTGACAGCCATTAATGTGGAAGGTAGTGAAGTCACTCAAACATTTGATTTCCATATCACCCGTCCGCAGATTCCCGAAGTGCTTTATCTTCACTATAACGGTGAGGTGGTAGAAATGAACCGGAGTGAGGACAATCCTTACCTGTACCTTACGGAAGTTTCCGATTCGGAAGAGGGTTATCCGATGGAGCTATCCGGAAAGATCTCAACCACAGTATCATTGGATGATGCAAAACTGATTTGGGGAGCTGCCGAAGCAAGCAATACGGCAGTCCTTATTGAAGCGTCGGGCCCTAGCTTTGCTTTTGATTACCGGGATTGGTTTGTCGAACAAATCACTTTCAATGTGATGACTTTTGAACTGGGAGTAGTCGGCTACCAAAAGAACCTGAAAATTAAAGAAACCGAGTTGATAGCCAGTGAGGGATTTTTCCGTGCACAGATTAGCTTTACGCAGGGGGAAGAGTTCGAAATGAGTGGATTTGAAGATGTGGAACACGCTTACAATCGCGACTTCTTTAGCTATAATCCGAATAATGGCAAGTTTACCTTCTTGCGCAAATCAGGAACCTGGGAGATCTATTATTCTTCTAAGTATAATTATATCTGGGTGGCACGGATGGGTGATACGGCTCCCACTTGCTTCTGGCTGGTAGGACACGGATTTACATGCGCACCCGTCTGGAATGAAGCATATAATAGTGGAGGCTGGAATTTGGAAGACATATCACAGTTAGGATATATTGTGCCAATCGGTGAACAGAAATACCAGACCACCGTGTATTTGAGTAACACTCATGAATGGGAATCCTTCGAAATTGAAATTTACAGCGATTTGCAATGGAATAAAGATAAAGGCATGCTACTGCAAGAGGGTTCATTGTCCGGCGATACGGATGGAATTGAACTATCTGGTTCCAATGGAATAACGAGTGGCGACGGTTTCGTTCCCGGCTATTATCGTCTGACTTTCGACGCCTCGCAGGGAGTAGGCAAAGAAACTTTGCACATCGAACGATTGAGTGATTAATACCTAAAAGAATGATATATAGAAAAACAGGAAAGCCTATGAGAAATATGCTATATATAATATGGGGAAGTCTGTGCCTCCTGCTGGTCATTTCCGGTTGTAAATCGACTGACGGGGCGAAAGCCCCCGTGTCATTGACTTGGAAGATGGGAGCTGTGGAAGTACAGCCCGGTTACTATGAGAATTCATTTGTCCTGAAGAACATCTCAGATGTTCCTTTAGAAAAGGATTGGATCATCTATTATTCGCAGCTGCCTCGTGAGATTCTGCAGGAAGAGTCTGCTCCGGTCAAAGTGGAAGTGGTGAATGCGAACTTCTTCCGGATGTATCCGGCAGAAAATTTTCAACCACTGGCTCCGGGAGATTCGTTGACCGTCAAATTCTGTTGTACCAACGGATTGAAAAAAATGTCACATGCTCCCGAAGGCACTTACTGGGTGAGTCAGTCAGGCAGTAAGCAAGGTATTCCCTTGCCTGTCGGACTGACCATACAGCCGCTGAAAGGAATGGAGACAGAAGACTGGTATCCCGCACCTGATAAGATATATGCTTCGAATTTGGCGTTGGAGACTACAGCCCAGTTGCAGCAAACTGATATTTTTCCGTCAGTGAAAGAAGCGGTGCCGGCTACCGGCAAAGAGGGTTTTGCTATAGAAAATAAAGTAAAACTGACTTTCCATCCCGATTTTGCCAACGAAGCTGAATTACTGAAAGAAAAGCTGGCAACCATCCATGGCCTGGAAGTTGTATCCGAAGCACCGGTAACAGTTCATCTGGATTATTTGCCGGAACGGGAAACAGCAGTGAACGGCGAATATTATCGGATTGATACGGGAAACGGGCTGATAAATATTTCAGCTTCCACTTCACATGGCATTTTCAATGGGACGCAAACCTTGCTCTCCCTGTTGAAAGGTCAGGAAAAGCCGTTTCGTTTGGAAGCTCTCTCCATCCGCGATTATCCCGACTTGCCGTATCGCGGGCAAATGCTCGATATTGCCAGGAACTTTACGACTGTTGAACATCTGAAAAAGCTGGTAGATGTAATATCTTCTTATAAACTGAACGTACTGCATTTCCATTTTTCGGATGATGAAGGCTGGCGTCTGGAGATTCCCGGCTTGGAAGAATTGACCTCGGTTGGCGCACGCCGGGGACATACCACGGATGAACTGGAATGTTTATATCCGGGCTACGATGGCAACTATGATCCGTCTGCAGCTACCTCCGGCAACGGATATTACACCCGTGAAGAATTTATCGATTTATTGCGTTATGCAGCTCAAAGACATGTGCGTGTGATTCCGGAGATTGAGTCTCCGGGACATGCCCGTGCGGCAATCGTGTCCATGAAAGCGCGCTATCATAAGTATGTGAATACTGCCCCTGAAAAGGCCAACGAATATTTATTAAGTGACGCACAGGACACTTCCCGTTATGTTTCCGCGCAGTCTTATACGGATAATGTCATGAATGTAGCATTGCCTTCTACATACCGGTTTATGGAAAAAGTGATTCGTGAGTTGATAGCCATGTATGAGGAAGCGGAGGTACCTTTGACTACGATTCATTTAGGTGGCGATGAAGTACCCGAAGGAGCCTGGATGGGTTCTCCTGTCTGCCGGACGTTTATGGATGAAAACGGGATGACAAGTGCCCACGAACTGTCTGAATACTATATTACGAAGATGGCAGACTATCTGCAACAACATCATTTGCAATTCAGCGGCTGGCAGGAAGTAGCGTTGGGACATCCGGAAGCAACCGATCGGCATTTGAACCAACTTGCAGCAGGAGTGTATTGCTGGAATACGGTTCCTGAATGGGAAGCGGATGAAATACCTTACCAGATAGCCAACAAAGGATATCCGGTGATTCTCTGCAACGTGAACAATTTTTATCTGGATTTGGCCTATGACGCTCATCCCGACGAAAGAGGTCTCTCGTGGGCGGGATATGTTGACGAGTCCAAAGGTTTCTCCATGCTTCCATATAGCATTTATCGTTCTTCGCGTACCGATATGGCAGGCAATCCGGTCGATCCGGACATCGCAGGAAAGGGAAAAACGACTTTGACCGCTTCCGGAAAGGAACATATCCAGGGAGTGCAGGCACAATTATTTGCTGAAACCATCCGTGATTTTGAATGGGTGGAATATTACACCTTCCCCAAAATCCTCGGATTGGTGGAACGCGGTTGGAACGCTTTTCCCGCCTGGAGCACTTTAACAGGAGAGAAAGAACGTCAGGCTTTCAATAAAGAACTGGGCCTGTTCTACTCCAAAGTGAGTGAGAAAGAAATGCCTCACTGGGCGTCCCGAAGTATCAATTTCCGTTTACCTCATCCCGGACTTTGCATCAAAGAAGGGCAACTCCATGCCAGTACCCCTATCCGGGGAGGTGAAATACGCTATACGACCGATGGCACGGAACCGACCCTTCGTTCGGAACTTTGGAAAGCTCCCGTAGCCTGTGATGCTTCCGTTGTGAAAGCGAAACTGTTTTATTTAAATAAAGAGAGTGTAACAAGCACTCTCAAAGTAGATTAATCCACAAAAGTAGATAAGTTATGAACTATGATAAGATAAAAAGAACCGGAATATTATTCTTGTTGGGAATAGGTGCGATCACATCGTTGTCGTGCAATGATAATGATAACGCGAACTACCCGGAGCGAGTGCCCACCCGCCTGTCGGTGATGCCTTTGCCGGAAAGAGTCGATTATAAAGAATCGGTTGTCTCTCTCCCGCAGAATGTAACAGTCAGCCAGAACATTCCGGCTTCCACGTCGCAACTGTTGAAATCCACCCTGGAAGAGAAACTTTCTCTTTCCGTCAGTGATGCCTCCAACGATCGTGCCTTTATCCGTGTGAAACAGGAATCGGATTTGGCAAAAGAGGCTTACCGGCTCACCGTTACCAAAGAGGGAGCCTGCGTTTATTATTCAACGGAAACCGGACTTCTCTGGGGAATCCAGACATTGAGACAAGCGCTCGAACAAGCAAATTTCTTCACTTCCGGAAGTGCTAAATATCTTCCGATGGTCGATATAAAAGATGCTCCCAAATATGATTGGCGCGGATTTCATATCGATGTAGTCCGCCACATGTTTACGGTTGATTATCTGAAAAAGGTGATAGACTGTTTGTCTTTCTACAAGATAAACAAGCTTCACTTGCATCTGACGGACGATCAGGGTTGGCGCATTGAAGTGAAAAAATATCCGTTGCTGACGCAGGAAGGCAGCTGGCGCGACTTTGACGAATATGACAAGAGATGCGTAGAACTTTCCCAACAGGATTATAACTATGAGATAGATCCCCGTTTCGTGAGAAACGGTTCTCAATATGGTGGTCATTATACGCAGGAAGAGATGAAAGGTTTGGTAAGTTATGCGTTGGAAAGAGGGATCGATATTGTACCCGAAATTGACATGCCAGGTCATTTCTCGGCGGCTATCAAAGTCTATCCCGAGTTGTCGTGCACGGGAGAAGCCGGATGGGGAGAAGAATTCTCTTATCCTATCTGTCCCTCGCGTCCGGAGAACTATCAGTTCGTGCAGTCCATCATTGATGAGATGGTCGAGATTTTCCCTTCGGAATATTTCCATATCGGAGCAGATGAAGTGGAGAAAGATAACTGGGAACAGTGTGAAGTTTGTCAGCGATTGATGCAGCAGGAAGGTTATCAGAAAGTGGATGAACTGCAAAACCGTTTTGTGAAGATTATGACGAACTATGTGAAGGGTAAAGGCAAGAAAGTGATGGGATGGGACGATGCTTTTCTTGAAAAAGAGCCACAGGATTTGATTTATACTTATTGGCGAGACTGGCTGCCCGATCAGCCGGGAAAGATTACCCAGAAAGGTTATCCGATTATATTCATGGAATGGTCCCGTTTCTATTTGAGTGCAACGCCTTCAGACGAAGGATTAAGCTCTTTGTATAACTTCGAGTTCGAACCCCAGTTTCCCGGCATCGTGAAGCAAAATGTATTAGGCTTCCAGGCTTGTGTATGGACGGAGATGATTCCTAATGAACGGAAGTTTGGCCAGCACGTGTTTCCCTCTCTTCAAGCATTTTCGGAGTTGGCGTGGGGAAGTAGCCGTAACTGGATTGATTTTACCAATCGCCTGAAATGGCATGTTAAATGGTTGAATGCGAATGGATTCTATTTCACCAAACCGGGATTTCTTTAATCCCGGTACACTAAGAACAATATGAAATCAGAACGTTTACTTTCATTAGATATACTCCGGGGAATCACCATTGTCGGAATGATTTTGGTGAACAACCCCGGAACATGGGAATCCATTTACGCACCCTTGCGACATGCCGAATGGAACGGACTGACTCCGACTGATTTGGTCTTCCCGTTCTTCATGTTTATAATGGGCGTTTCCATGAGTTTTGCCTTATCCCGGTTCGATCATCATTTCAGTCGCGGTTTTATCATCAAACTGGTACGGCGCACGGTGATCTTGTTTTTGTTGGGACTTTTTCTTTCCTGGTTCTCGTTGGTGTGCACAGGAGTAGAACAACCTTTCTCGCACATACGTATTCTGGGAGTGTTGCAGCGGTTGGCATTGGCTTATTTCTTTGGTTCCTTGCTGATTGTGGGTGTCCGGCGTCCGGCAAATCTGGCATGGATCTCCGGGATCATTCTGGCAGGTTATTCCATCTTGCTGGCTTTGGGACACGGATTTGAACTTTCCGAACAGAATATTATTGCCGTTACAGATCGCACACTATTCGGAGAAGCCCATTTGTATCGGGAGTGGTTGCCGGATGGCGGGCGTATCTTTTTCGACCCGGAAGGCCTGTTGAGTACCTTGCCGTGCATTGCGCAAGTGATTATCGGTTATTTCTGCGGAAATATTTTGCGGGAGAAGACTGAAATCCATCACCGGCTGTTGCAGATCTCCATACTGGGTATTGCTCTTTTGTTTGCAGGATGGTTGTTGAGTTACGGCTGCCCGTTGAATAAGAAAGTATGGAGTCCGACTTTTGTGCTGGTGACTTGTGGTTTTGCTTCCTTGTTGCTTGTGTTTCTCACCTGGCTGATTGATATTCGTAAAAAGCAGAAATGGGGATATCCTTTCCATGTTTTTGGTACGAATCCATTGTTTATTTATATAGTGGCCGGTGTGTTAGCTACTTTGCTGGAGGTAATTACAGTTGGGGAGAGTAGCTTGCAGGAGAAGATTTACACTTCCATTTGGAGCGTTCTTCCCGATGCTCATCTGGCCTCTCTGATTTACGGCCTTCTGTTTATCGGATTCAATTATCTGATTGTATGGGGGCTGTACAAAAAGCAACTATTTATAAAGATATAGAAGGTAAGTGACTAGTTAGAAAAAGGTAGAGTTTATGCCGGATAGCTACGGCAGTTTGTTTTCGTAGCCGGATGGCATAAACTCTATTGATTATCAGTTCAATAAATATACAGGTAAACAGTCTTCCTATTTTTCTTTCTCCGACGGCGTGTGTGTTGTCCGCCAGAACGTATTTTTCACCTCCCTTGCCACCTCTTTCCAGCTTGGTATATTTTTTAGTGAGCGTCGAGCCGGGAAATCGTAAAGCAATAACAATAGGAAGAGGAAAATGCAGGCATAAGCCACCCAGCCGTAAATCTGCTTGATGCTTATCTCCATCATCTGACTGATAAACTCTTCCATATAGTGACCCAGATTGAACGGACTACTGCTGAAAGCTACATGATCGATGGCTGAACCGTAACGGGCCAGATTGTCGGGAACATAATACGCCAATCCCTGTGCATAGACTGCGGCTCCCACTACGCCGCCTACTACCATGTGCAGCATATTGAACACACTTAATCCCTGGAAGAAATGCTGGAAAGTCATGATTTCCTCCAGACACACCATAAAAGTAGCACTCAATATGGCATAAGCGAAGCCCCGACATACGGTCGGCAGGTAAAGCTGTGAAATATGGATGTCGGTGGATAAAGTCAGGTAGAAACCGATCAGGTAACCGATCAACCCGATAAAGCCGACAATGACCAGGCGTACATAATTATACTGCTTGACGTGCATCCACCAATACGAAAACACACAACCGCATACGATACCGACAATGGCAAGCCAATCGAGTTGGGAACTGACCAGTTCTTCATATTTCATTACTTCCTCGTAAAAGACTTCCTCCAGCACGTGCTCCGTGGCGAGGAACGCTTCCACTAAAGTGACTAATCCCAATAAAGGCAAAAAATGGCGGTACGTCCACATCTTTGGTTCGAGAAATGGGTGTCGAATGGTCATCATGCGCCAAATACAAATTCCTAAAGTGATGAAAATCACGATGGTCAGTTGGCGGATGACCGGGCTGTTCCACCAGTCGTACCAGTCTCCGTAGTTGAAGAGGAAGGCGATTTCCGCTAATAAGGCAGCCCATAGTATCCCGCCCAGCCAGTCGATACCAAACAGAGGAAATTTGCGCATGAACCGGAAATGCTTCACACAAGTGAACTGTATCAATAAGACAATCAGCATCAGACCGGCAACGAACAGGTTCATGTATGTCCAGTGATAATGATACATCAAACGGGTCGTAATCAGGTCGGATAGCTGGATGCTTCCCAAAATAACAATATGAAGCCAGGGAAAGAAAACGGTGAAATCCCGTTTAGGAGTCATCCACAGCTGAATGTTTGACATACACTCGAAAGTTCCCTGTATTTTGCACATACCTTCGATGAAGCAGACCAACCACAATAGAGGGAGAAAGGTGATATGCGGTGCTATCAGGTTGCAGAGTAATACTCCCAGTGCGGCCGATGTAAGCAGGGTTTTATTGGTAAAACGAAACTTCATGCGGAACAGTAACGGAAAGTAGATCGCCATACCGGCCAGGTTGGCATACATGCACATTAAAATATCCTCCCGCATCAGTGACATGCTGCCGATCATCTGATTCAATGCACCCAAATAGACACCTCCCGAAAGTTGGAAGGTGACGGCTATGAAAAGATAAATCCACGGTTGCATTTTCCGCGGCACGAAGCTGCGGAACATCGGCAAAACAAAAGGACCGTTCAGAACAGGAGCACTCATAAGAATTAAAGATTAGAAATTAAAAATTAAAGCAATTGATAATTAAAACAATGATTAAAACGATAAAGGGTTAAAGCGGTTAATATTTCACTTCACATTCCACGTTAAAACCGGCACGCATGCGTTTCAAATCTTCTGGTTTGTTTCCTTTCAGACTGATACGTACGGGAATACGTTGCTCCACTTTCACGAAGTTTCCGGTGGCGTTGTCTTGCGGAATCATTGAGAAGGCGGCTCCTGTTGCATCGGAGATGGATTCTACTACTCCTTTGAATGTGACGTTCGGCACGGCGTCTGCGGTTATTTCCACTTCTGCACCTTCTTTGATATTCGGAAGCTGGGTTTCGCGGTAATTGGCGATTACCCACAAATCACTGCTGTCTACGATATCAACCATAGTCTGTCCCGGTTGCACCAGTTGCCCTTCCAGGATTTCTTTCTTTCCTGTCGTGCCGTCACACGGAGCAATGATGACTGTATAAGAGAGATTCAGACGGGCAAGTTCCAACGCAGCTTCTGCCAGGCGGACACCTGCTTCATTCTGTCCCAGGCGATGAGTCTGCTCACTTTTCACTAAAGAAGTAGACATTTTAGCCCGTGACACCTGTTCATAACGGGCTTTGGCAGCTTCGTATGCTGTATGTACGTTGTCATATTGCTGTTTCGTCACTGCGTCTTCCTGCAACAGTTTCTCAAAACGGTTCAGTTCACGTTTGGCATTTTCCATCTGTACACGTACTTCTTCAATACTTGCGTCGCTCACACTTAAATTGTTTTGCGTAGTGGCGATACCGATGGTAGTGGCCTGGCGTCCTGCGGTGGCATTCGCCAAATCTGCTTCTGCCTGTGCCACACGGAGACGGAATTCCGCATCTTCGATGATAAGAAGCGTGTCGCCTTTGCGCACTTGCTGATACTCGTCAAAGTAGATTTTCTTGATGAATCCCGGTACACGGGTATTGATCGGCGTGATATGTTGTTTCACCTGTGCATTATCCGTATATTCGATATTTCCCAAGTGGATAAACCGGGAACAAACATAAGTGACACCACCGATAAGTAAACAGATAATTACAATGTTGTATATTATCTTCTGGGTTTTTCTAGCTATCATAATCTGTTCTATTTTAAGAGAGATGAGAATTTGATTCTGTTATAAGTTGGATTCTTTTTGATAAGTCATTACTTCTCTGTCAGAGAGTGTGTGTGATATATTTCATTTTATAATAACTGTATATCAAGTTAATACGTGCATTGACCAGACCGAGGTCGGCACTTAGTTTCATATTGCTGGCATCGAGCATATCGGTGAGCAGGGCAAGGTCGTTTTTATAACGGTTGCTGGTTACGTTATAGTTCTGGTCGGCAAGTTCCACGCTTTTCTCCTGTGTACGCAGGTCTGTGAAAGAGGTGAGAAAGTTGACGTAGTTCGCCTGTACACCGTTTTCTATTTGTTCCTGTGCCAGTGAATATTCCTCCTGTGCTCTGCGGACGTTCAGTTTTGCCTGGCGCACTTTCTTGTTGTTTTTAAATAAAGAAGAAAGATTGTATTTGATACCGACCCCCACATACCAGTAATTGAAGTTATTGTCGAGCACCGGGACTTCGATGGTGATAGGACCATCTAAATGTTCACCGGCCACAAGTGCAATTTTCGGAAGCAGTTCCGAGCGTTCCAATTTCACTTTCTGCTCGTTCATTTTCATAGCCAGCTGGGCTTGTTGCAGTCCTACATTGCTTTGACTGGCCATCATTTGCCAGTCGTTTTCGGCTAATGCTGTCACTTCCTCGTTCAGCAAGGTAGAATCGGGAACGATTTCTGTTCCGGCAGGCAGATGTAAGGTAGTTACCAGTTGATGATTCATTATTTTGCGGGTATCCTGCACCTTTGCCAGTTGCAGTTTCAGCGTCTCTTTCTGTAGCTCATAGCGGGTGATGTCATTTTTTAAGGCCGTTCCCTGTGTGCGGCGTGATTCCATGTTGCGGATCACCTGTTCCGTCAAATCCAGATTCTTCTGTAACACTTGCAGCTGGTTATTCAACTTGTATAAATCCAGGTAATAGCCGGTCAGGAGAAAGCGGATTTCCTGACGGTTCTTCTGCCAGTCCAATGCAGCCATTTGCTGACCGAGTTCAGCCAGAGTAATACTGCTGTTGATGGCTCCTCCGGCGTAAATCACTTGTTGCGCTTCCAACGCAAAGTTATTGCCGAAGTGTGGCATAGGGATATTCTGCCCGTTTTTGAAGTCACGGTCCCATATATATCCGTCGCCCAGGTAACTAAATGAGAGTGAGGTACCTATGTCCGGCAAACGTTGTGACTTGGCAGCCTTCAAAGCTTCATCGGCTGCTTCCTTTCCGGTTTTATACATTTGAATACTCTGACTGTTCTCGTCTGCCAGACGGAACATTTCGTCAATGCCCAACACTCTCCTGTCAAGCGTCTGGGCAAACAGTCCCTGACTGCATAGCACGGCACATAGCGGCACTATGAGCCATCTTTTTTTGCTCATAAAGTGAAAAGAAATTTAATTAATAGTAGAATTTTGAATTTTCTTCACCACGGAATAATACAGAGTAACACAGAGTTTTTTCTTTTGAAATATGTCAGTTGACACAAGTTAATGAAGATTATTTGAACGCTGTGTCCTCTGGTGTTCTCTGTAGTGAAAATAGGAGGGTTATCAAATCTGCGCTGCTACACCCCAACCGTGAAAGTCATGCATTTTGTTCTTGTAACGAATGGCGATTTGATAATATCTTAGTTTCATCTTGATACCTATTTTTCTATTTTTGGTTTGCAAAATTATGAAAAAAAACAAGTAAGTTGTAACCCTATATAGGCTCAAATATAATGTTTTTTAACGAATGGCAGCTAGCATATCAAATAGGAGAAAGAATAGAAAGAAGTACAACCACTCCTGAAGTAAAGATGCGATATAATATGTACCGTAAGGTGAAGCTATACGACTAAATAAGAAAAATTGTTCTGAAAAGCTCCTTTTTTGTTCTGATTAAGCCTATAAGTAAATAAAAGAAAACCTATACCTTTGCAGTCGAATTTTAATCAATAGTTTATGACTGCAATAATAAATAAGGAGAACTCAAAGGTATTTTTGCTGATTTTGCTCGGTATGTTGTCAGCGTTCGGACCTTTTGTGACGGATATGTATTTGCCTAGTCTGCCAGCCATGGCAGACTATTTTTCTACCCACTCGTCGATGGTGCAATTGGGACTTACCACCAGTATGATAGGTCTGGCATTGGGACAAATTTTTTTCGGACCATTGAGTGATAAATACGGCAGGCGTCCGTTGTTGCTCGTCTCGATGATACTGTTCATCGTGTCTACCGTATTCTGTCTTTTTGCACCGGACATTTATTCGTTTATCACCTTGAGGTTGATACAGGGAATCGGAGGGGCAGGCGGTATTGTCATATCCCGTTCAGTGGCTACGGATAAGTTTTCGGGGAAGGAACTGGCCAAGATGCTGGCCGTGATCGGCGCGATTAATGGAGTGGCTCCCGTGGCAGCTCCGGTAGTCGGAGGGTTGGTGACCGGGACGATCGGATGGAAAGGGATTTTTGTGATATTGCTGTTTATTGGCGTACTGCTGTGGATAGGCTGCATCCGTTTTAAAGAATCACTTCCCGTAGAGAAACGCTCGAAGACGGGAATCGTTTCTACTTTCCGTAACTTCGGTGCAATCGTTCATAACCCCCGTTACATGCTCTATGTTCTGCAACTGGCGTTTGCACAAGGCATCCTCTTTGCTTACATAGCTTCCTCACCTTTTATTGTGCAACAACATTACGGATTTTCCCCCTTTGCATTTAGTATCTGCTTCGCGGTGAATGCGGTAGCTATCGGGGTGGCAGCAGCTATCTCCGTGAAATTCCGCCAACCTGAAACTGGGACGCTGACCGGATGCATCGGTATGTTGTGCCTGTCCGTCTGTGTGATGATTGCCTTGTATAACGGATGCGGCTTCTGGACCTATGAACTGCTGATGTTTGCATTACTTTTCACAATGGGACTGACCTTTACTTCCTCCACTACCTTGGCGATGGATAGCGAACGCCGTTACGCCGGAGCAGCTTCCGCCCTGTTGGGAGCACTCTGTTTTGCTTCCGGAGGTATTGTTTCTCCGTTGGTCGGCTTGGGAAATATCCTTGTATCTACCGGAGTTACATTTGTGGTCTGCGCCATCTGTTCCCTGCTTTGTGCACTATGGGCGATGAGGAAAGTACCGATGAAAGTAGCAATGTGCCGGATTTTCCGTTAAAGTGAGATTGTTTCAAAAATAAAAGTCATGAGGAAGTTAAAGCTTAAACTCCCTCATGACTTTTATAATTTACTACCAGCATAATTATAATTACTACCAGTATAAACAGACTGAAATAAAACTACAGTTTTATCTCTTCCGTGAATATCTCCCCGAAACGATTCTTAACCACCACCTTGACAGATTTTGCATCTTTAGAAGGCTGTGCACGGAAAAGATGACGTGTGCGATAACCCGTTTTCTTTCCCTTTACCATATTGATATAATCCTGATCCTCATCGTCAAAAGCCTGCATAGCACCTTTCAACACTCCATCCTCGTACCAGTTTACCGTATACGTCCAGTCCCAATCCCAGATATTGGCTACCACATAGTCTTTCTGGCTTTCAAACTCTCCCGGTTGGTAAAGCCGGAACTGATAGTCCGGCGAACACCCTGTTGCCTTGTAACGCCATTTCACATCATCACCTTTCACTTGTACCACCAGATAACCGTTTGGTGCTCCGCAACGATTCACGTGTCCTGCCCACCATGCGCCGCAGGCCGCTCCGATATTATGTTCGTAAATGGTAGGGGCGGGCAACTGATTTTCATAAAAGTGCGTGTGTCCGGAGAAAATATGTACTTGGTAAGGCCTCAACAGTTGGAAAAGCGCATTGGCGTTGCGCGCATTTCCCCCCGCAGCTACCGTGTTATTAGCTACTGGAGCGTGAACGTTCAGGAACACGATATTTCCTTTAGGCACATAACTTAAATCTTTTCTCAACCAGTCCAAATCTTCCGGCGTGAAGCGTTCCGTGTATTTCTTGTTGCCGTCGTAATCAATATCCTTCATTGCTATCACATGCACTTTACCGATATTGAATGAATAGTTAGCCGGGCCGAATGACTGATAATAATTCTGTTCCCCATAACCATCCGCCGGATGATCCGTCTGCGTTATAGATTTGTAGAGCAGGTTGAAGTCGTGGTTTCCCATCAGTTGGAACATCGTCATTCCCAAGTTGGACACCGCTTGCCGGTAAGGAGCGTACAGATTCATGGCATCCCACACCAGATCCCCCAGTCCCATGCCGACGATTTCGAAGTTCTTTAGTGAGTCGGCAGTCTGTTTCAGGTCGGGCACTGTTTCCGTGCGGAAGCGGTCCAGTTGCTTTTCGTTTCTCACTTGCGGGTCGGAAAGGACGATGTAGACAAATTCATCCACCGGCTTCTGCCGTTTAGTCAATACGAAGTCACATTGGTTTTCGCTTTTCCCGGCATCCAGATATTGATAGAAACCATCGGCTATCCCCTCTTTGGAAGGAAGCTCATACGTTGCCGGAGTAGAGATGTAAACCATTGGATAACGTGTCGGATCAGTGTTCAGAACATAATTTCCTTCTGCATCAGTCGTATTGAAATGTGCCCCGTCTGTCACCACTACACCGCTGATGGGTTTACCTGTATTATCTTTCACACTACCTTTCACCACCGTCTGACCAAAGGCGGCAATAGCGTTCAGCTGGAAAAGCAAAACCGCTGCAAACAGCGTTTTTCTAAAATTGATCTTTTTCATTGCTTATAACTTTCTTAAAGTAACCTGATTGAATAATGCGATAATTTCTTCCGGTTCATCTGCCGACTTGAGAGCCTCCTCAAAAGACTTGCTGTTATCATCGAAACACATCACATTGGCGCAATCCAGAATATGACCCATGTTGAATGTAGCAACTTCCCGGCTCACCTCTTCTTTCTTCAATGCCTTCTTATAATATTTATTCACCTTATTGACCGCCTTGTAAATAGAAGGCTTCAAAATTTCGACCGAAGAATCCGTAAATCCGATTGTTACATCATACTCATGCGTATAATTCTGGATGAAAGTATTCCATTTTCCGGTAATGTCACTCCCCAGATAATGTTCCGCTTCAAACACTGGTTTGGTAGTCGGGATTTCTCCATACACGTCGAATATAAACGCCGCTTTCGGCTTTTTGCCTACGGGAGTAGCTTCTTTTTCGTTTTTGGAAATATGGTCTTTTCCGGAGATATTCTCGTTCATGGCGAGCTCTCCTTTTTGCGCCATTGCTGCCATCGTTATAACTAACACAACAGCCATACTGATTATTCTTTTCATATTCATTGAATTTTAAAGATTGATTGAAATGATGATTATTGCCGCAATCTTGGTGACCGACACATTCATTTATTGCTGCCACATCAGTCGGATATGGAAGTCATCGCCTCCCATGTTCGCTTTAGCCGCTTGATAATTCTTCAGATTAGTACGCTGCAGAGCAGATGGATATTTAAAGCGTTTCGGCATTTTGTTATTAGCATTTGCGATGCCGGGCCCCACAGGTAACACAGGAAAACCGGTACGGTTATATTCAAACCACTGCTGATAATCGCAGAAGAACAGTGCGACAAACTTCTGGTTCATGATTCGTTCCAGCGTATCATCATAAGCAGCTTCCGGATTTTCAAAATAATGGTCAGGCATTTTCTGTCCCCACTGTTCGATAGCCGCCTGCACTCCCTTCTGATAAGCCTCTTTGGCAGCGCTACTTCCTCCGTCGATCACTCCTTTTTTCAGTAATTCCGCTTTGATGAATTCCACTTCGGCATAAGGCATCATGGCAAGTTTCATAGGTGCCTTCGCCATTTCCTGATTCAGTCCCGAAGCAGTGATTGAAGGCAACGTCTGATAACCGCTGGGCAAACCCACATAATCTTTAGTCTGGTCGGGGAGAGTGACCTGTGTTGCATACACCTGCAGACGGGGATCGTTCCAACCTTTCAGCAGATTAACAAAGAACTCTGAAATCTGAACATAAGAAGTGAAATCCTGTGGACGGGTGAGCGGAGCTTCCTCCGGATAAGTTCCGCTGATGGCAAGCAGGGCAGCATCATCGTTCGATTCGAATACCGGATAAGTGGCGGGATCGGTCAGCATGGTACGCAGCTCCTGTTTCGCGTTGAATTCCGGCACGTCGATCACCCGGAGCAGTGCACGCAGACGGAGCGAGTTGCAGAACTTCTTCCATTTCAAAATACCGGTTGCATCCCCTTTGGACGTCTTGTACAACATTTCGCCCGATTGGTTGTAGATCAACCCGTTAGCTTTGTCGAACAACTCGTTAGCTGTTTTCAGGTTGTCGATAATCTGTTGGTACACCTGCTGCTGGGTGTCGAACTTCGGTGCAAGTATTCCCTCGTCGGCGGAGCAGGCTTCGCTCATCGGAATATCACCGAAGGCATCCGTCAGAATCTGGTATAGCCAACATTGCAAAGTCAGCGATATAGCATCGTAGTTGGGTTGTTTGGAGGCTTCCGGCAATTTTCCGGTGAGGCGCATCATCTCTTTGGCGTTGTTGATCCATTTATAATAAGTAGTCCATGTGCCGTCTCCTTCGCTGTCCGTCATATACCACCATCCCACACCGTTGGTGCTGCTGGTAGATACGGCGCATTGCATCAGGTCGTAGGTATAGCTGTTGTAGCGTTTCCAGTTGTAGACCGATGTTTCGTATAAAATCGGGTTGAGCAGCGTGCCGGGATTCACCTCATCCATGCGGGTGGGGTCTGTATTGAGTTCGTCGAAGCTGGTGCAGGAAGTCGTGCAGAGAGCTCCGCACAAAGTCATTCCCCATACTATATTTTTGAAAAGTTTATTGGTTTTCATAAGTCAGTGTTTAAAAAGATACGTTAATATTCAGTCCGAAAGTACGTGCCGTAGGCAGTGAGCCCGTCTCCACACCGGTCACCATCGAACTTCCGTTGAGGGCGGCAGATTCGGGGTCGAACAGAGGATAGTCAGTGATACAGAACAGGTTGCGTGCGTAGAGTGCCACCGATGCTTTGCTGAACGGTGTTTTCTTCAGTGTGCTGTTCGGCAATTTGTACTCCAGTCTCATTTCGCGCAACTTGAGGAATGAAGTGTCGAACGTGTTAGTTTCCACATTGGCCATCCGGTAATATTCCTTATAATAACTTTCCACGGTCACCACTTTGGTGTTTGGCGAGTAAGTTCCGTCATCGTTCTTCACCGTTCCCGGGGCAATCATGTACATCCCGTCTTGTGGTGAAAGTCCGGCGGCAGCGATGCGCGGGTCGTCTTTCGACATATAAAATTCCGTTCCCGGCAGACGTCCGTTCAGGGTATGTTGCAGTTTTCCCTGTTCCGTCATTTTGTGGTGCGAGTGCGAGTACATTTTACCTCCCACTTGTCCGTCGAGCAGGACGCTAAGCGTGAAGTTCTTGTAAGAAAATTCATTGTACAGTCCGGCTTTCCATTTCGGATAGGCCGTGCCGACGTATTCAATCTCTCCCGAACGTTCGGGCAATCCGTTGTCGTTGATGACCACATTTCCTTCCGGGTCGCGTACCAGTTTATATCCCCAGAGATCGCCCGTAGTTCCACCCACACGTCCGATGATAGACACACTACCGATACTGCTGATTAACTGGTTCTCATCCGCCCCTTCCGCCAGTGAGAGAATCCGGTTCTCGTTCTTAGACCAGGTGAAAGTAGCATTCCATCGGAAATCCCTGCTGACTACCGGAGTAACGTCCAACTGGATTTCGTAACCGCGGTTGCGGACGCATCCCGAATTGATGGTAGCTTTGCTGTAACCTGTGGTCGGGTCCATCGGAGCATCCAGAATCTGGTTTTTGGTGCGGTTATAATAGAATGTGAAATCGAGTCCGATGCGGTTGTGAAACATACGGAAGTCGAATCCTGTTTCGTAATTGGTCGAAATCTCCGGTTTGAAATCCTGATTATAGAGCGTAGAAGATACGATGGCCGAGCCGGGGAAATCGCTTGTGCCATAATAGGGCGATGTCTTGTAAGGGTCTGTGTCATTGCCCACCTGTGCCAGCGAACCTCTCACTTTCAACAGACTGATCTGTTCCGGCAACGTGAACCACTCGTTCATCACTGCACTGACGCTGACCGACGGATAGAAGAAAGAACGGTTACTTTTCGGCAGGGTAGACGACCAGTCATTGCGCCCGGTGACATCGAGAAACAGTTTATCCTTATACGAGAAATTGGCCGTGAAATAAAGACTGTTCAACGCTTTCTTTTTGATAACCGTCTGCACGTTCGGGTTGGAAACACCGTTTGCCAGTTTGTATACTCCCGGCGTAATCAATCCTACCACCGAGGCAGCCAACATATCGTAGCTTTGTTGCATCATGTTTCCACCTGCCGAAGCGTTGACACGCAATCCGTTGGCGAATGAATCATGGTAAGTAAATAAAGCATCGCTGTTTAATTCATAATCGAACACATTCTGCTTCTTGAAAAACCCGTTTCCGAAAACCACGTCACTGATAGGACGATGCTGTTCGCGTTGGTCGGCTGACAACTGGATACCGGACCGGATCATGAAATCGAATTTACTGTTGATGCGCAGATTGGCAGAAATGGATGATACATTACTGTGTTTCTCCGAAGGATTTTCAGATTCGTACAGAATGACATACGGGTTTCCGATAAAGGAACTGTACGGTTGGAGCTGTTTCACATTTTCCTGTCCGGTACGCCACATCGGACGCAACCAGTCGAGGTTGACATTCGGATTCTGGAAGATAAGGAAGTAGGAGATAGAGTTACTGTTATATCCCAGTGCAGGCGTGTTGTTGAGCTTGCGGTACGTATAACTCGACTTGAAATTAATGCGCAGTGCCCTCGAAATCTGCTGTTGGGCGGAAACCATGGCGGTGATACGCTGGAAACCTGTATTGGGGAGAATCCATTCGTTCTTAGTGTGGGTGATGGACGCCCGTACGCTGCCCCGGTCGGATTTTCCGGTCAAGGCTACCGAGTTGGTCAGGGTGTATCCTGTCTGGAACAAATCTTTGCGGTTGTTTTTGTACGCTACCCAAGGGGTGGCAACAGAAGCGCGTCCCTGCGTTACGGGGTCATATTGGTAGAACAACCTGTTGGCGTCGAAACGTGCTCCGTAAGCGCTACTGGTTCCGCTAGTGCTTGCGTAACTGCCGTCTTCCGCTTTCCCGTAAGAGTAATAGGGCTGGCCTTCGTAGATAGAACCTGCCGGACCGATATTGCTCGGCAATCCCTGTCCGAATTCATACTGGTAATCGGGCCATCTCATCACATCGTCAATACTGAAGTTACCGCTGTAAGACACACCGATACCTTTGGGTGCACCCGCTCCCGATTTGGTAGTCACCATAATCACGCCATTGGCTGCACGCGTACCGTACAAGGCTGTCGCACTGGCCCCTTTTAATACTTGGATGCTTTCGATATCATCCGGATTGATGTCGGAGAATCCGTTACCATAGTCCACGGAAAGTTCGCTGTTTGAACCTGCACCGTAGGCAACACCCGGATTGGTCATCGGACTACTCATCGGTACACCGTCCACTACCACCAATGCGTCGTTTCCGTTCTGGTTCAGCGAGACGTCCCCCCGCAGCGAGATACGGCTCGAATTAAGCGGACCACCGGAAGAGATAACACTCAATCCGGCTACCTTGCCGTTCAGTGCCGTCGACCAGTTGGTGGGCAGGGCACTCGTAATCATATCCCCTTTCACGGTTTCCGTGGCATATCCCAATCCTTTTTCTTCACGTTTGATCCCCAGGGCAGTCACCACCACATCATTCAGTTGTTGCGACTCTTCCGCCAGTTTTACGTTCATCGTATTGCCTGCATAGTTCTTCTGTAGCGTTTTATATCCCACATAACTGAATACAAGCAAATCCTTTTGAGTCAATGTTTTCTTAGTCTTCAGGGAGTAGTTCCCGTCGATGTCGGTCACCGTGCCGTCTGTCGAGTTTTTCACAGCTACGGTAGCCCCGATTAACGGTTCCCCACCTTCACTCGTTATTTTTCCTTTCACTGTTGTCTGTGCGTATGCAGAGCCACAGCACAAGAGCCCAATCGACAGAGAAAGCAGCCATTTGTTTCTTTTCATAATCTTTTACCTTGCTTCTTTTAATTTATTAAATGAAATAAAGTTATTCACACCTGTGTTTTGTTTCACGGTGCAAAGGAATGCAAGGCAGATTAAGATAGTATTACAGATCTGTTAACAATCTGTGTTGTGCGATAAATACAAATTAATAAAATAAATGGAGGCACGGATTACACGGTTTTAGTTAATAAAAGAACCGCGTAATCCGTGCCTAATAATCTAATAATAAAAGATTATTTTACTTGATTAGATAGAATACTTACTCTGATACTCTTTCGGCGACATCCCCTCGTGCCGTTTGAAGTACCTTCCTAAATACGACTGATCGGGAAAACCAAGTCGGTCGGCTATTTCCTGAATCGTCAGTCCGGTGGATTGAAGCAACACTTTTATCTCCAGGATGGCAAAGTCGTCGATAATCTTTTTGGCAGCCTCGCCCGTCACGCTTTTGCAGATACCTGTCAGGTATTTGGTGGAGATACACAGTTTGCTGGCGTAGAAAGTCACTTCCCGTTGTGAGATACAGTTTTCATGTACCAGTGCGATGAAATTCTTAAAGATTTCATCCTGCCGGCTTCCTCCTTCGATTTCCTGTCGGTCGAAGTAGCGGTAACACTTATCATAAATATCCAGCATAAACGACTGGAGATGATTTTTGGCGATCTGGTTGCGGAAACGGTTTTCACGATCGTTGTATATAGCTGTTGTGGCACGCATTAACCCGTTGATTGCTCCTGTGCTTTCATCCTTGAGTGTATAGCACGGTTTTTCTTTGATGAACCGGAAGAAGATCGGCTCGAAACGGAGGCAGGCTTCGCGAAACATTTCTTTGGGAAATCCGAAGAAAGAAGCTGTGAAATCGCTGCTGTTGCCATTGATGCGGATAATCGTTCCCGGCAAGAGCACGATTTGAGTGTTTTCTACTATTTCATAGTCTTTCAGGTCGATTGTGACGTGTGCCCATCCGCTTCTGCAAAAATAGATGGCACCCCCTTCCAGTTTCCACAGGCGTTGCATAATTGGAGACAGGTTTTCGTCCATTCCGGCAACGAACGGTTCATGAAGTATGGCTAGGCTAGAGTTTTTTGATTCCATTGTTGTTCTTATTTTGGGTACAAAAATAGGACTTTTTCACTAAATATCGGTTTTAATGTTCCTAAAATGAAGCAAGGGCTATTGTTGCTCTGCTGTATGGTAGCTGCTACGGGCTGTAAACAAGCTCCTCCGGCACAAATGGAAACAGAATACGAAGTGATGACCGTTTCTCCGGCCGACCGGATGATTTCAAGCGCCTACTCGGCGACCATCCGCGGACGTCAGGATATTGATATTTACCCCCAGGTAAGTGGTACGCTGACTAAAGTCTGTGTAACGGAAGGGCAGCGTGTAAAGAACGGACAGACATTGTTCATCATCGACCAAGTGCCGTATGAAGCTGCTTTGCAGACGGCAGTGGCAAACGTTGAATCGGCCAAAGCCTCTCTGGCTACAGCGCAACTGACGTATGACAGTAAAGAGGAACTGTATAAAGAGAACGTAATTTCCTCTTTCGATTTGAGTACGGCAAAAAACTCCCTGTTGGCTGCCAAAGCACAGTTGGCACAGGCCAAGGCGCAGGAAGTGAGTGCCCGCAATAATCTTTCTTATACGGTTGTGAAAAGTCCGGCCGACGGAGTGGTAGGCACGTTGCCTTACCGTGTAGGAGCTTTGGTTAGTTCCGCTCTTGCCCAGCCGTTGACTACCGTTTCCGACAATTCGGATATGTACGTCTACTTCTCCATGACGGAAAACCAATTACTGGGACTGATCCGCCAATACGGTTCTAAAGAGGAAGCATTGAAAAATATGCCTGCTATCGACCTGCAACTGAACGATAAGTCAGCCTACTCCGAACGGGGACAGATTGAATCTATCAGCGGAGTGATCGACCGTTCGACGGGTACGGTCAGCCTGCGTGCAGTTTTCCCGAACAAGGAAGGATTGCTGCATAGCGGTGGTGCGGGTAATGTGATTGTTCCTGTTCAAAAAACAGCTGCGCTGACCATTCCACAGGCTGCCACTTTCGAAATACAAGATAAGAGATATGTCTATAAGGTAGTGGACGGCAAGGCTCAATCCAGCCAGGTACAAGTGACCCGTGTCAATGGCGGTCGGGAATTTATTGTAGATGAAGGATTGGCACCGGGAGATGTGATCGTGGCAGAAGGAGTAGGTTTGCTTCGTGAAGGTACTCCGGTCAAGGCAAAGGCTGCTCAAACTCCAGTGGCAGGAGTGACAAATGCTAATCAATCCTCATCAACAGAGACAACAACGAAGTCTCCGGCAACTACTACTGAAAATTAAACCAAGGAGGAATCATTCATGAATTTAAGAACCTTTATAGAACGCCCCGTATTATCGGCAGTCATCTCTATCACGATTGTCGTAGTGGGTATCATCGGGCTGTTCAGCTTGCCCGTTGAGCAGTATCCCGATATTGCTCCGCCTACCATTATGGTGAGTACCACCTATTATGGCGCCAGTGCGGAAACATTGCAGAAGAGTGTTATTGCGCCTTTGGAAGAGGCGATCAACGGAGTGGAAGACATGACCTACATGACTTCCTCCGCCACCAATTCCGGTTCGGTGAGCATCACCGTCTATTTTAAGCAGGGCACAGACCCCGATATGGCGGCTGTCAACGTGCAGAACCGGGTATCACGTGCTACGGGACAACTTCCGGCGGAGGTAACCCAGGTCGGTGTGACCACTTCCAAGCGTCAGACGAGTATTCTGCAGATGTTCTCATTGTATAGTCCGGACGACAGTTACGACGAGAACTTCCTGTCCAACTATATCAGCATCAACCTGAAACCGCAGATTCTTCGTATCTCCGGTGTGGGCGACCTGATGATTATGGGCGGTGAATATAGTATGCGTGTATGGATGAAACCGGACGTGATGGCACAGTACAAACTGATTCCGTCCGATATCACCGGTGTGCTTGCCGAGCAGAATATCGAATCGGCTACCGGTTCGTTCGGTGAAAATTCCGATGAGACTTATCAGTATACGATGAAGTACACCGGACGTCTCATTACTCCCGAAGAATTCGGGGATATCGTCATCCGTTCCACCGACAATGGCGAAGTCTTGAAACTGAAAGACGTTGCCGATATCCAACTGGGACAGGACAGCTACGCTTACCACGGTGGTATGGACGGTCATCCGGGTGTATCCTGTATGGTGTTCCAGACGGCAGGTTCCAATGCGACCGAAGTAAACCAGAATATCGACAAACTCCTCGAAGAGGCAAGCAAAGACCTTCCGAAAGGCGTGGAACTGACGCAGATGATGAGCTCCAACGACTTCCTGTTCGCTTCCATTCATGAGGTGGTGAAAACGTTGATCGAGGCTATCATTCTGGTTATCCTTGTGGTGTACGTCTTCTTGCAGGACTTCCGTTCTACATTGATTCCGCTGGTCGGAATTGTGGTTTCCCTGGTGGGTACGTTTGCTTTCATGGCGATAGCCGGATTCAGTATCAACCTGCTGACCCTGTTTGCGCTAGTGCTCGTTATCGGTACGGTGGTGGATGATGCCATTATTGTCGTCGAGGCGGTGCAGGCGCGGTTCGATGTGGGCTACAGGTCGTCATATATGGCAAGTATCGACGCTATGAAAGGTATCAGTAATGCCGTTATCACCTCTTCGCTGGTATTTATGGCGGTGTTCATTCCGGTGTCCTTCATGGGCGGCACTTCCGGTACGTTCTATACCCAGTTCGGTTTGACGATGGCGGTTGCGGTAGGTATCTCCGCTATTAACGCGTTGACTTTGAGTCCGGCTTTGTGTGCATTGCTGCTGAAACCTTATATTAATGAAGACGGAACGCAGAAGAACAACTTTGCGGCACGTTTCCGTAAGGCTTTCAATTCGGCTTTCGATGTGATGGTGGATAAATATAAGACGATTGTATTGTTCTTTATCAAGCGCAGATGGTTGACATGGTCGTTGCTGGCTTGTTCCGTGGTATTGCTTGTGTTACTGATGAATAACACGAAGACCAGTCTGGTACCCGACGAAGATCAGGGTGTTATTTTCGTGAATGTAAGTACGGCGGCAGGCAGTTCGCTGACAACGACGGATAAGGTGATGGAACGTATCGAAAAACGCCTGATAGAAATACCTCAACTGAAACACGTGCAGAAAGTGGCCGGTTACGGATTGTTGGCAGGACAGGGTAGTTCGTTCGGTATGTTGATTCTCAAACTGAAACCGTGGGACGAACGTCCGGGTGATGAGGACAATGTGCAGTCGGTGATCGGTCAGGTATATGCGCGTACGGCTGATATCAAGGATGCCAGTGTGTTCGCCATCTCTCCGGGTATGATTCCGGGTTACGGTATGGGTAATGCGCTCGAACTCCACATGCAGGATAAGATGGGCGGTGATATGAACGAGTTCTTCACCACCACCCAGCAATACTTGGGAGCTTTGAACCAGCGGCCTGAAATATCGATGGCTTATTCGACGTTCGACGTTCGCTATCCGCAGTGGACGGTAGAGGTGGATGCGGCTAAATGTAAGCGTGCAGGTATCACGCCCGATGCAGTGTTGAGTACGCTGTCCGGTTATTACGGTGGGCAGTATGTGTCCAATTTCAACCGTTTTTCTAAAGTGTACCGTGTCATGATTCAGGCCGATCCGGTGTTCCGTTTGGACGAAACTTCCCTTGATAATGCTTTTGTGCGTATGTCGAATGGAGAGATGGCGCCATTGAGCCAGTTCGTTACGCTGACCCGTAGCTACGGTGCGGAATCGTTGAGCCGTTTCAATATGTATAACTCCATTGCGGTAAATGCGATGCCGGCCGACGGATATAGTACGGGAGACGCCATCAAGGCTGTGCAGGAAACTGCCGAACAGTCTCTTCCGAAAGGCTATGGCTATGATTACGGAGGTATCACCCGTGAGGAAAACCAGCAGAGCGGTACGACGATCATTATTTTCGGTATCTGCTTCCTGATGATTTACCTTATTTTGAGTGCGCTTTATGAGAGCTTCATTATTCCGTTCGCTGTTCTTTTGAGTGTGCCTTGCGGATTGATGGGTAGCTTCCTTTTCGCCTGGATGTTCGGACTGGAGAATAATATTTATCTGCAAACAGGTTTGATTATGTTGATCGGTCTGCTGGCGAAGACGGCTATTTTGCTGACGGAATATGCTGCCGAACGTCGTAAAGCAGGTATGGGGCTGATTGCTTCTGCGGTCAGTGCGGCTAAAGCCCGTCTGCGTCCGATTCTGATGACGGCATTGACGATGATTTTCGGTCTGTTCCCGTTGATGATGTCAAGTGGAGTGGGAGCCAACGGTAACCGTTCATTGGGTACGGGTGTAGTAGGTGGTATGACCATCGGTACGTTGGCGTTGCTCTTCATCGTGCCTACTTTGTTTATTGCTTTCCAGTGGTTGCAGGAACGTTTGCGTCCCGTGCAGAGCGTCCCGACGCATGACTGGCAGATTGAAGAAGAAATCAAAGTGAGCGAGGAAGAAAAATCTAAAGCTGGAAAAGAATAATTGATGATTAAAGGTTTTAGACCTGAATTAAAATAAGAACTAATGAGAAAAATAATCATTCTGTCCGCAGCAACGCTTATATTGAGTAGTTGCGGTATCTACAATAAATACAAACCGGTATCGGAAGTTCCCGAAGGACTTTACGGCAGCGAGTCTGTTGCTGCCACCGATACGGCAAACTTCGGTAACCTCTCGTGGCGGGAGGTCTTTACCGACCCTTATCTGCAGAATTTGGTGGATTCGGCACTCTTGCGCAACACCGATATGCAGACTGCCCATTTGCGTGTGAAAGAAGCGGAAGCCACGCTGTTGACGTCCAAACTGTCTTATCTGCCTTCTTTGTTTCTGGCACCGGAAGGAGCTGCCAGCAGCTTCGACCGTGGAAAGGCTACACAAACTTATTCGCTGCCCGTGACTGCTTCGTGGGAACTGGATATTTTTGGAAAGGTGACAACAGCAAAGCGTCGTGCGAAAGCTGCCTACGAACAGAGCAAGGAATATGAACAGGCTGTCAAGACGCAGTTGGTAGCATCCGTTGCCAATACGTATTACACCTTGCTGATGCTCGATTCGCAGTATGAGATAGCTGTGGCTACCGAAGCTGCCTGGAAAGAAAGTGTGAATGCCACCCGTGCCATGAAAAAGGCCGGGATGGTGAATGAGGCCGGACTGGCGCAGACGGAGGCTACCTACTTCAATATATGTACCACCGTACTCGACCTGAAAGAGCAAATCAATCAGGCGGAAAATTCACTGGCACTTTTACTGGCAGAAACTCCCCACCAAATACAGCGTGGCAAACTGGGAAATCAACAGTTGCCGGAAAACTTCTCCGTGGGTGTTCCCTTACAGATGCTTGCCAACCGTCCTGACGTGCGTAGCGCAGAATTTTCGTTGGCACAGGCTTTCTATACAACGAATGCCGCACGTGCCGCTTTCTATCCTTCCATCACGTTGAGCGGCAGCGCAGGGAGCATGATTGTCAACCCGGGTAAGTTCCTGGCCTCCGCCGTGGCTTCCCTGACGCAGCCTTTGTTTAATAAAGGAGCGAACATCGCCCAACTGAAAATAGCGAAAGCCCAACAGGAGGAAGCCCGCCTTAGTTTCGAACAGACCTTGCTGAACGCAGGCGTGGAAGTGAACGAGGCACTGGTGCAGTACCAGACTGCCCGCGAGAAAGCCGACTACTACAACAAGCAGGTGGCTTCTCTGCAAACAGCAGCCAAGAGCACAAGCCTGTTGATGAAACATGGCAACACCACTTATCTGGAAGTATTGACCGCCCAACAGACGTTGCTCAACGCGCAACTGTCACAAGTGGCGAACCGCTTTACCGAAATCCAAGGCGTAATCACTTTGTATCAGGCATTGGGTGGCGGCCGTATGTAGGGAGGTATGTATGAATCCAGAAACACTGCGTTGCCGGATACTCGACTACACCAAGCGGGAAATGTACCAGCATGGTGCCGACGGGTTGACGATGGATGATATAGCCAGGGGAATGAAGATGTCGAAGCGGACACTCTACAAGCTCTTTCCCAGCAAAACGAGTCTGTTCCGTGTCTGTCTTTCTGATTTTGCTAACGGAATCAGAAGCCGGATCCAGCAAAAACAGATACGGATGGACAGCTCGTGCATGGAGGCACTTTTCATCACAGTGGATGGCTATCTCACCCTGCTTCATTCGCTGGGGAAGAAGTTGCTGATGGATATTGCTACCGACAGGGAATACCGTGCTGCTTTCGAGCGGGAGGAGGCTTTCTGGTTGCAGCAGTTGATTGATGTCTTGACGCATTGTAAGATTTGCGGTTATCTGCTTCCCGGAGTCGATCCCGACCGTTTTGCACCGGATTTGCAGGAGGTCATCTACCAGAGCGCGCATTCTCTCTGCCTGCTCCAGCATCATTTCCCAGTGCAGACGATCCTCTTCATTAAGGTTCGGATTTTCGGTTGCGAGCTCCAAGAAACCTTGAATCACCGTCAGCGGCGTCCTTAATTCGTGAGAAACGTTTCCGACGAAATCTCGGCGAAAGTCATCAATTCGTTTGGATTCGGTAATGTCTCGCGTCACGACGACTGTGTACTTTTTACCGGCGGAAATCACACGAACTTCTAAAACTCGTCCGTCGGGAAGATCAATAAGCTGACGAGCTTTCCAGCGTTCAGACTGAATGTGCTGAATAAATTCCGGATTCGTAAACACATCCGTCAGCTTCTTACCAACGTCTTTTTCGGGATCCAGCGAAAGATCTCGTTCTGCGATGCGGTTCATCCATTGAATCACCAAGTCTTTTCTTAGGAGAACGACGCCGTCAGGCAGCGCGCTGAGCGTCTGACGAAATCGAAGTTCTTTCTCTTCGAACTTGGTATGGTTTTTATCAGTCATATTTCCGTCTTTTACTAGTATCGTTCACTAGTAATTTTTCATTTGATAGGAGCCGGCGCCGACCTATTTTGTCGGCGGGACTTTGAGTTTCTGGAGGTGTCTAACCTCGACTGAGTCTTGCCTCGGAGTCGATTCCTTTAGGCCTTTAAATTCGAAGCTCGATATCCGACACCCCGAACTGTCTCGATAAAATCAGCCGCGGCTGTTCCGGCCAACTGTTTGCGCAGGCGAAGCATGTGAACGTCAACCGTTCTTTCGTCGATGTCCGCACCGACGCCCCATACTTTGTCGATGAGCTGGGCGCGTGAATAAACGCGCCCCGGATGCTTGGCAAAAACCTGAAGAAATTTAAATTCCACAGCCGACAGACGCAGCGGTTTGTCGTTAACGCGTGCTTCGTACCGCTCGGCATCAATCTCAAGCGGCCCGACTCGCAGCGTATCAGGAAGCGCATCGCCGCCCTTGCGCCGGATGACAGCACGAATTCTAGCGACGAGCTCTCTCGGAGAGAAGGGCTTAGTTACATAGTCGTCGGCCCCCGCTTCTAAACCTCGAACCCTGTCGTCTTCCTGTCCGCGGGCAGTCAGCATGATAACGGGCAAACTTTCGTTGCTGTGGTAACGCCGAAGTTCGTACAGCCACTCAAGACCGGCACAATCCGGAAGCATCCAGTCCAAAAGAATGATGTCCGGTTTGGCTGCTTCGAGATTTTTCTTTGCTTCGGCAACGTTCGCTGCCTTCCGAACCTCCATTCCGGAAGTCCGACAGGTATAAGAAATTAACTCCAAAATTGACGGCTCATCTTCTACGATCAAAACGGATGTCGTCATCATCTCTCCTTATGCTTCGAGCGGAATGAGTTCAGCTAAAGCCTGAGCATGCTTTTTGGCTTCAGCGATATCTTCGCATTCCACCATCACGCGAACCAACGGTTCCGTCCCCGAAGCGCGCACCAAAACTCTTCCCTTTCCCTCCAACTCCTTCGAAGCGGCTTTGATCGCATCCAACAGAGTCTGATCTTCACTCCAGACATCCCCGGCCTTGTATCTTCGGTTAATCAGAACCTGCGGCGTAAGAGCGACTTCGGAAAGAACAGATTCGAGCGTGGAACGGTTGCGTGCCAGAACCGAGAGAACCTGAAGACTAGAAACAATGCCGTCACCGGTTGTCTGTTTATCCAAAATAATGAGGTGGCCCGATCCCTCCCCGCCTAAGTCAATTCCTTCTCTAAGCATGACTTCTAAAACGTAACGGTCGCCAACCTTAGCACGATGGAACGGCACACCGAGTTTCTTGAATTGTTTTTCAATCGCAAAGTTGGTCATGAGCGTACCGACGACTCCGCTAAGCACTCCTCGGTTCATGCGATCCTTGGCAATGAGATAGAGCAGCTGATCGCCGTTATAGACTTGACGGCGGTCCGCCATGATCAGACGGTCGGCATCTCCGTCCAGCGCGATACCGATATCGCAGCCGGCCTTCTGAACGCGATCCGGAAGCGTTTCCGTATGGGTTGCGCCGACACCTTCATTAATATTGAATCCGTCAGGTGTATTACCTCCGCAAACGACGGTCGCACCGAGTTCATGATAGACATCCGGCGCAATGTGGTAGGCAGCGCCGTTGGCGCAGTCCACATAAATCTTGAAGCCCTTCAAATCCAGATCTGACGGGAAAGTGCTCTTGCAGAATTCGACATAGCGGCCTGCCGCGTCATCGAGACGGCGCGCTTTTCCGAGACGAGCGCTGTCTACACAGCTAAAACCGCGGTCCATTTCTTTTTCAATCTGCAGTTCCATTTCATCAGGCAGCTTGGTGCCTTTGTCCGAGAAAAACTTAATGCCGTTGTCATAGAAGGGATTATGAGAGGCGGAGATGACAACACCGGCACTCAGTCTCTGTGCTCTTGTGAGATAGGCAACAGCCGGTGTCGGAAGCGGACCGCCGAGCATCACGTCTACGCCGGCGCTTAAGAATCCGGCCTGAAGGGCGGCTTCCAACATGTAACCCGAGACGCGGGTATCTTTTCCAATAAAAACTCCGA
>OODO01000626.1_pt1 | contig 31100 bp, 23 predicted proteins | sample 1671261 | NCBI WGS metagenome assembly OODO01 (sample SAMN06348138, study PRJEB24527) | human gut metagenome | biome: human gut; feature: ankylosing spondylitis patient; material: feces | host: Homo sapiens | place: China | collected 2015-10 | reverse complement strand
GGTCGATGCGGTTCTCCTGACGGCTGATCTCCGCACGGCGCTGCTTGATCTCCTTGTCGGCCTCTGCCTTCTGGGCATCGACCTCGGCTTTCAGACGGAAAGCCTCGTCCTTTGCTTCCAGAACCGCTTCCTTGCGCTTCTGGTCAGCGGTCTTGATCGCCTCGTTCACCAGCCGGGTAGCCTCGGCCTCGGCGCTGCCGATCTGGGCTTCGGCAGTCTTTTTACGGTTGTTGTAACCAATAAAATAGCCCGCAGCCACACCGACAACAGCAACGATCAAGGCCACGATCACTCCGATCGCGGTCATTGCGTTCACTCTCCTTTGTTTCAATTCAATGCAAAATTAAAAGCAGGAGACGCTGCGCAGCAGGACACGGGCAATGATATAGAAAGAGCTTTCAATGCAAAAAGTGACACCAAAACCACACGCACCACCCAAAACCGGCGGCACGGGCAAAAGCATACGGCTTTTCTCTTTACGGTTCCATTTTATATCAAACAGGCACGCTTTGCCTGAAACGGGTACAGGGTCACACTGAAACCTGCGTACAGCGTCTTTGATTCCATACTACTAAATATAGTACGAAACATTTGCCCGCTTGTCAAGAGGAAAACCCTGCCCGCAGAACATTTTGTGCAGAAAAACAAAAATAAGATGGCCGAGGGGGTTCTCTCCTTCAAACCAAAAGGGCTGCCCCGGAGAACGGAGCAGCCCTTCTGGCTTATGATGAGAAGAAGAAAATGAAGGAGAATAGCTTATTATTTGGCGGCTTTTTCGCCCTCCGGGAAGATGATCTTATTCACAAAGAAGAAGATCACCATGGAGATGCCGCCGTTGAGCACGGTGGTGCCGATGTTGTAAATGAAGTCCGGTACCAGCAGACCGGCCACCGCCACCCAGATGCAGTTGATGGAGTTGACGATGCAGGTGATGATGCAGAAGGCCAGCACATACCAGCCGATCTGTTTTGCCAGATCGCCCTTGCTGCGGAACACAAAATTGCGCTGGATGGGGAAGTTGATGCACTCGCCGATGACCATGGCGATCATGTAGGCGCAGAAGTAGGGCAGACCGCCGTGGGCGGCATCGTAGCCGAGGATGTTCCACTTGAAGGTCTCGCCGAACAGGGTGATGTCAATGCCCGGCCAGCCGAAATCCACCATTGGCAGGCTTGCAAAGGCCTTGGGCAGAAATTGCAGCAGCAGGTACTTGAACACGGTGATGAGGTTGGACACGATGACGAACAGGCCGCCCTCGCGCACCCACTTGGCAGCGGCGGGGTGCTTTGCCGCAAAGTTATTCCAGAAATTCATAGCCTGCTTCCTTTCAGCTGTTTTTCAAGCGCTCTTCCATGCAGCTGTTCAGCACGAGGTTCTTCACGGCCTCAAAAATCACCCGCACAAGGCCGATGATCCAGAAGCCCTGCAGCTCCATCACGATGCCGTCCACCATGCCCATGCTGATGGCGCCGTTGGTCATTTTGGCCAGCGCACGCAGAGGCATATTGTACTGGAACAGGATGTTCAGGTCGGGCTTGCCCTTTTTGATGCTGCGGCGCAGCAGGGTGCCCAATACCGCCGCTGCCAGCCAGCCGATGGGGCTGCGTCCGTGTCCCATCTCGCCCAGCGTCATTTTGCGGTCGATGTGCACCTTGTTCTCCGGGATGGGACGGCCCAGCAGCGCCTCAAACTCCGCATCCGGCACGTTCTGCACCTGCGCAGTGCGGTAATGCTCCAGATTTTTGCCCGCATAGGGGTCGGGTGCGCCGGTGCCCGCCACCGTGACAGCGGCAGTCAGGCGGATATCGGCGCTGGAAGCGCCCACCAGCAGCTGATAGCTGCCGCCCTCCACCTCCCAGCGGTCGGTCTTGACATTCCAGTAGCGGAACGCCTTATCGTCCAGCGGGATGGTGACGGCCTTGCTCTCTCCGGCTTCCAGCTGCACCTTGGCAAAGCCCTTCAGCTCCTTGACGGGGCGGAAAACTTTTGCATCCGGCTTTGCCACATACAGCTGCGCCACCTCGGCACCTGCACAGCTGCCGGTGTTGGTGACAGTCAGGGTCACGCCCTTTTCGTCTGCTTTCAGGTCACTGTACGCAAAGCTGGTGTAGCTCAGGCCGTAGCCGAAGGGGAAGGCGGTGGGCACACCGGCGGTGTCGTAGTAGCGGTAGCCCACATACAGACCCTCGCGGTACTCCACAGTGGGGCCGTCGCCGCCGAAATGCGCTTTTGCGGGGGTGTCGGCGTAGCTGCGCGCCCAAGTCTCAGCCAGCTTACCGCAGGGGTTCTGCGCACCGGTGAGCACCTCGACCAGTGCGCCCGCACCGGCCTGACCGCCCAAGCAGCCGTAGACCAGCGCCTTGCAGTCCTTGACCCAATCGCTTTCCAGCGAGGAGCCCGCACTCAGCAGCAGCACCACGTTGGGGTTCGCTGCCGCCACAGCGGTCAGCAGTTCCAGCTGGTTTTCGGCCAGCTTCATGTCGGCGCGGTCGATGCCCTCGCTCTCCTTGATCTCGTCCAGACCCATGCACAGCAGCACCACATCGGCGTTCTTTGCCAGCAGCACCGCCTCGGCCTTCAGCGCCTCATCGGGCTTGCCCTGCCGGTCAAAGCCCTTGGCGTAGCCGACGCTGTTCAGGCCGCTTTCGGCAAGGCAATCCAAGAAGGAATCCACCTTGATGGAGTTGACAGCGCTGGAACCTGCACCCTGATAGCGGGGCGTCTGGGCAAAGTCGCCGATGACCGCCACCTTTTCCCCTTTTGCAAGGGGCAGTAGGCTGTTTTCGTTCTTCAGCAGCACGATGCTCTGGGCAGCAGCCCGGCGTGCCAGCGCGTGGTGGGCATCGGCATCGAACTTGCCGGGTGCGGCATCCACCGCCGCCTTGGTGGTAAACACCAGCTCCAGCAGCTCGTCCAGCCGGGCGTCCACGTCTGCCTCAGTGATCTTGCCGGTCTGCACCGCCTTCATCAGCTCCCGGATGGCGTCCCCGCCGGGGGCGGGCATTTCCAGCGTAGAGCCGTTCTTTACGCCGAGGGCGTGGTCGTTGCTGCCGCCCCAGTCGGTGACCACTGCGCCGTCAAAGCCCCAGTCCCTGCGCAGGATATCCATAAGCAGGTGGGCGTTCTCGTTGGCGTAGGTGCCGTTGACAAGGTTATAGGCGGACATGATGGTCTTGGGCTGCGCCTCCTTGACCACCATCTCGAAGCCGGTCAGGTAAATTTCCCGCAGGGTGCGCTCGTCCACGATGGAATCCGAGGCCATGCGGCGCAGCTCCTGACTGTTCACAGCAAAGTGCTTGGGGCAGGCGGCGATGCCGTTTTTCTGGATGCCGCGGACGTAGGCCGCCGCCATCTTACCGGCAAGGTAGGGGTCCTCCGAGAAATACTCGAAGTTGCGGCCGCACAGCGGGCTGCGCTTGATGTTCAGGCCGGGGCCCAGCAGCACCGACACGCCCTGTGCCGCTGCCTCTTCGCCCATGGCTGCGCCCACAGCCTCGCCCAGTGCCGGGTCCCAGCTGTTGGCAACAGTGGCCGAGGTGGGGAAGCAGGTGGCGGGCACACTGGGGTTCAGGCCCAGATGGTCAGCTGCGCCCGCCTGCTTGCGCACGCCGTTGGGGCCGTCCGACAGGGTAATGGCCGGGATGCCCTTGCCCGGCAGCGCCCGGGTGGTGAACACTGTGCCGCCGCTCAGCAGAGCGCATTTTTGTTCCAGACTCAGGCTGTTGATGATATCTGTGTGTTTCATGGCATTTTCCTCTTTGCCTTTTCCATCCAGAAAAGGCCCGCTGTTTTTACGCAACGGGCCTTTGGTCTGGTTTCAGTTCAGGTGCTGCGTCCGTTCAGAGCGTCTTGCCTAGAATCAGGCGTTGACTTCCTCTTCCTTGCGCTTTTTGTAACCCTTGAGGGTCTTGACCTCCAGCGTCACGAACAGCAGAGCCACCAGAACATCGGCACCGATCAGGACGATCTGCCACTTTGCCATACCGGGGTTCAGGTTCTCCTCTGCGTATGCACGGCTGTTGACCACGGTGTAGAGGATGTTCTTTGCGGACTCGCGCAGGGCCTGCTTGCTGCTGTTGGTCAGCACGGTCACGGTGTTGAAGTCGTTGCCGGTGGTGCAGAGCATCAGGTCGTTGCCGTTGCGGACGCACTGGTCAGCAGTCATGTAGCCGGAGACGCCGAAGTAGTCTGTCTCGACGAAGCCCACGAAGCCCCACTCGCCGCGCAGGACGTTCTTCAGCAGCTCCTTGCAGCCGCCAGTCCAGCGGGTGCCGATGTAGTTGAAGGAAGACATGACCGCGTGGCAGTCTGCATCCTTGACGGAGATCTCGAAGGGCTTGAGGTAGATCTCACGGATGGCCTGCTCGTTGGACCAGGTCGCCACCATGGAACCACGGTTGCCTTCCTGATCGTTCAGGGCGAAGTGCTTCATGTAAGCATACACACCGCGATCCTGTGCGCCCTTGATGGCGTTGGAAGCCATCACGCCGGACAGCACGCCGTCCTCGGAGTAGTACTCGAAGTTACGGCCTGCAAAAGCAGTGCGGTGGATGTTCATAGCGGGACCGTACCAGCCGGAGGTATCCATCTCGTCAGCCATCTCGCCGATGCTGTCGCCGAAGGCGTAGGCCAGATCCTTGTCCCAGGTCATGCCGATGAGGGCAGCAGCCGGGAAGCCGACGGAACCGACACCGGTGAAGAAGTTGTTGATGGAAGCCGGGCCGTCGCAGTCACTGGTGCGGACCTTCTCGATGCTGGAGACCGCAGCGGTCTGGTAGCCGCCGAAGCCGATGATCTGCTGCAGATCGTCGATGGACATCTGATCCAGCAGGGCATCCCACTGGGCGTCGTTGTAATCCACGCCGCGCAGGTCGGCCAGCTTCAGGCCGTTCTTGGCACCGGTGGTGATGTCGGCGGCGTTGGCGTCGTCATCCTGCTGATAGCCAGCTTCGACGTAGGTGTGTGCGTTGTCGAAGGCAGCCTTCTGCTCGTCGGTCATCTCATAGGTGGCGGGAGCAGCGGTCGCCTCGGCATAGTTTGCAAAGCCGTCGGCGCGGGACAGATAGGTGATCTCGCCTTCTGCGAAATCGAACTCGTTGGTAGCGGCCACAGCATCGCTGCCGCGCTTGTTGGACTCGTTGTAGACGCTGTCGGATGCAACGGTGTAGACTTCAGAATCGGCAACGGTGTGGGAATCATCGTTCGCGCTGATGACATAGTCGCCAGCTTCCAGCACATAGCAGCCGTTGGTCTGGTAATCATAGGAAGCCAGCTGCTCCACCGGGATGGAGAACTCGATGGTCTCGGATGCGCCGGGTGCCAGCTCAGAGGTCTTGGCGAAGTCCAGCAGGTTTGCGGTAGCCTTCTCGATGCCGCCGTTGGTGTAGGGAGGATTGCTGTAAATTTCTACAACATCCTTGCCCGCCACAGCGCCGGTGTTGGTGACAGTAACGCTGAAGTTCAGGTTGGTGCCGTCGGAGGTGATGCCGCTCATCTCCTTGGTGAAGGTGGTGTAGCTCAGGCCATAGCCGAAGGGGTAGACCACTTCTTTGTCGTAGTCGATGAGACCCTCGGCGGCGGCAGTTTCGTAGAACTTGTAGCCCACGTAGATGCCTTCCACGTAGTTGACGAAGGACGGGGTGGTGCCTTCCGGATCAAAGAAGGTGGAATCGGAATTCAGCTCCTCGGTGTTGGTGTACTTGAAGTCGCCGAAGTTGTTCCACCAGGGCGCATTCTTCAGGTTGGAAACATAGGTATCCACGGTACGGCCGGAGGGGTTGACCTCGCCGGAAACGACCTTGCCGAAGCCCTCAAAGCCGGACTGGCCGGTGCCGGGGCAGAGCAGGACGCCCTTGATCTGGGGGTAATCCTTCAGGAAGTCCATCTGGAAGGCGTTGGCGCCGTTGTAGACCAGAATGACGTTGTCGAAGTTTGCGGTGACCAGGTCGAGCAGGTCTTCCTCACGGTTGGACAGCTGCAGGAAGTGGTCGCCCTTATCCCAGTCGTTACCCTCGTTCAGAGAGTCGTCGTAGGTACCGTTGTAGTAAGTGGTGCCGCGCTCAGCGCCGTAAGCCTGTGCCACGCGGCGGATCCAGCTGCCATCCACAACGGAAGCCATATCGGTGGGCAGATCTGCGCCCTCGCCGCCGACACGGGTGATGACGACCATTGCGGTATCCGAGAATGCTTTTGCGTTCTCCATCATCTCATCGGTGTACAGACTGACATTGGGCTCCGGCAGGGTCCAGTCCTGCGCCGCTATGCTAACGCTGGGGCGGTCTGCCTTGTAGTCGGTGTAGAACTTGCTCAGTTCCTCGTTGGTCTCGATGCCGGCATCGTGCAGGCCGGTCAGCAGATCGGTGACGGGGTAAGTGGCGTTCAGCGCACCGGAACCGGTGCCGCCGTAGCAGGGGTTGGTGGAAGCCCAGCCGAAAACGTTCAGCTTGGAGCCGGAAGCCACCGGCAGGATGCCGTCTTCGTCCTTTGCCAGAACGACACCGTCTGCGGTGATCTCATTCACCAGCTGGGTGGCTTTTGCAGAGGTCTCCTCGCTGATGGTGCCGCTGCCGGACACCAGATCCAGCATGGTGGACATGGGGCCGGTGCAGATCAGGTTGACAACGATGGTCAGTGCCAGCAGAATGGCAAGGCCAGACTGTGCACGGATCATCTTTTTCTTTGCTTTGGGCAGTTTGCGCACCGCGATCATCACAACGACCGCCAGTGCAAGCACTACACCAAACGCGATGAGGTACCCACGAACATTCGTAAGGACCTGCATCACGTCATCCATATTGATGGACAACATAGTTTTCTCCTCCTTGTTTTGTCGAATCGGACAACGGCGGGGACACCCCCGCCAGCTTGGCTTTATGATACCAGAAGCTGACGAGGAATTTTCAATTTGTTCATAATCTGTCGTTTTGAACGCATAATTTGCAAAAGTTACAATAAGGTTTCAAATTTTATTGTGCTAATACACAAATTTTATCCGGCTGTATTTGTGCACCCTGCCAGACAACAAAAAACGGCAGGGGATACCTGCCGTAAAAAATCATTCGTTTTTGGGTAGCGGAAACAGGATGCGCAGGGTGCACCAGTTGTTTTCCCAGTGCATCGTCATGCTGCCGCCGTGCTGCCCGACGGTGGTGCGGACGCTTTTCAGGTCCGACCCCTGCTGCGGCAGACCGTCCGCATCCAGTGCGGGGGCGGCCTCTGTATAGTGCTCGAACCGCAGCATGGCAAAACCGCCCTGACTGTACACCGCCACCTTGATGAGCCGCTTTTCGGGGTCCGGTTCGGCGCGCACGGCGGCAATGGCGTTGTCCAGCGCCACGCCCACGATGGTGCACAGCTCCCGGATGGTGAGAAAGCCCAGCATCCTGCCGTCCGCTACACTGGTGATGGTAATGTTCTCCTGCTGGCATTCCATGGTCTTGGCGGTGAGCAGGGTATCCAGCACCGGGTTGCCGGTCTTGTTCTCGGCCTCGTACTGGCGGATGTTCTGCTCCATGGCAGCAATGGCGGCGTTCTGCTTGGTCTGATCCTGCTCCTCCCGGATGCGGGCAAGCTGGACTTTCAGTTCATGGTACCGCCGGTTGATGAGGTTGATGCCCTCCTTGCTGCGCTTGTACTGCTCGTACTGGCGGTGCAACACCTCGTCCATGGCGGCAAGCTCGCTGTGCAAAGCGTTCTCCTGCAGCTGCTCGTGCTGCACAGATAAGATCAGCACGCCGGAAAAATCCACCAGTGTGCGGATGGAAAAAATGCTCATGTTGATCTCGCTGCCGGGCAGAAAGCCCAGATTGCTCACCGCAAAGGCAGTCAGCGCCAACATGACCGCCGTCAGGGCGGCGCTGCCGCCGATCTGTAAGTGCCCGGCGGGCTGGGGACGGCGGTGCTGCAGATAGCACATAATGCCGAACAGCGTCCCATACACCAGCGCCAGCAGCAGCAAAGACAGCGGCTCCCATGGGCCGCGGGCGGGCCAGAGGGCGCAGTGCAGCTGCCACTCCACGCTGGCGGCAAGCTCTGCCAGAATAAACGCCCGGGCGCAGTGATACCCGGCTTCCAGCAGGGTGATGCTCCACACACCCCATAAATATAAGTAGGAAAGCCCGATGGCCGTTACCATGCAGGGGATCCAGAGCCCGCCGGGCACGTTGCCCGTCAGCTCCAGAAAGGCCGACAGCACCGCCGCCCACAGCAGGGTGATACCCCCGGTGACCGCTCTGGAAAAGCGGGGCGCAAGCGCCGGGGTGAACAGCAGCACCGCCAGACACTCGGCAAGGGCGGTGTACAGCCGGGGGATATCCGGCAGCGCGGTCATGAGCCTTCACCTCCGATGTAGTCGGTCAGTGCGGCAAGAAAAGCCTTGCGCTTGGGGCGGCTGACCTGCAGCTCGCAGGGGCCCACCTGCACGGTGCTCTGCCGCAGCTCCCGCACCTGTGCCAGATTGACAAGGTAGCCGCTGTTGCACCGGGCAAAGGGGCAGTCTGCCAGCTTTTCCTCAAAGGCCTTGAGGGCGCCGGGGGCGGAAAAATCGCCCTCGTCGGTGTAAAAGTGCACCCGGTGACCCTCGCTTTCCAGATAATAGATGCTTGCGGTGTCCAGCCGGCGCAGCCCGCCCTCCACCGGCACGGTCAGGTAGTGCTTTGCCCGCTTTTCCAGCCGGGCAACCGCCTTGAGCAGCTGCTGCGAAAAGGCAAAGTAGGGCACCGGCTTCAGCACATAGTCCAGCGCTCCCACCGAGTAGCCCCGGATGGCGTACTGCGCCATATTGGTAATGAAGATCAGGATGACGTCTGCATCCATCTGCCGGATGCGCTCTGCCGTGGTCATGCCATCCAGATGCTTCATCTCCACATCCAGAAAAATAATATCGTAGACCGCGCGGTAATCCTCCAGAATATCCACGCCGTCCGCAAAGACCGTCACTTCAAACTCTGTCCCGTACTGCCGGGTATACCGCCGGACATACTCCTGCAATACCCCCTGTACCTCCGCGTCGTCCTCTACGATCGCCACCCGGATCATGACCACACCTCCCTTACCACACCTTTGTGGAACTGTTACGGCTCTATTATAGCGCAATCCCGTCCGGTTTGCCAAGGGGGCACTCCGCAACAAAGGGCAGGGCGGCCCACAGGCCGCCCTGCCCTTTGTGTTGAGTTCTCTTACGCTCACGCCCAGTTCTTCCGGCCGTAGCGGGTGGTCAGCTGGCAGATCTCTTTCTGGAGTTTCTTGGTCAGCTGGGTCTTTTTCAGCCGCCAGCGCCAGTTCTGGCCTACGGTGGAGGGCTTATTGATGCGGGCGGCGTTATCCAGCCCCAGCCAGTCCTGCATGGGGATGGTCAGCATGTGGTGCAGACCAAAGGGCAGCAGCAGACGCTCCAGCGTACCATAGATGAACGGAGCCAGAATGGGAGAAGTCTCGGAAGAGTTGGCGATCCAGATGCCGAAGTTATTGATGCCGGTCTGCACCACAGGCCAGAACAGCGACAGCACGATGGAAATGACCACCGAGTAGACAGCGTAAAAAACGCTGCATCCTCCGGGGGTATTTTTATGCCCCAAAAGGCACAAAAGAATGCCCGCCCACCTGTGGAAAACCACGGTGAGCGGGCATTTTATGGTTTATCGTTTGCGCGCTGTAAAAGCATTCAGAGGGCGGCGGTCTGGGGTACCAGCCGGAAGAGCATTACGGGCAGCGCGCTGTTTGCAAAATCCAGCGTATAGATGAGCTTTCCGCGCTCTGTTTCAAACGGCATCTCCGTCTGTGTGCCGTCCGGGGCAATGCGCACAAGCTTTTTGCCTTCCAGCAATCCGGCGGGCAGCGCAAGCCTTACCCGGCCGGTGGGCTGCGTCAGGCTGCCTGCGGTTTCAAAGGCCACACTCAGGTATTCCCCGTTCGTCCGTGCAGTCACATCCTCCGCAGAAAGACTGCCGCTGTTAGCCCACGCCGTTGCGGCTTCGATCTTTTCCAGCTGCGCAGCGTTTTCTGCCTGCCCGCACACGGGGCAGAAGGTCAGCGTTTCGCCTTCCGCAGTGCGGAAAGTAAACTTCCGGCAATCCGTGCTGCCAGTGTGCCCGCAGCCCTGCCGCAGACAACTGGCACTCTGAGAGCCGGTTCCGTTCGGGGACCATGCACCGAACTGGTGTCCCAGCTTATCGGTCGGGTCTGCGGTGTAGCTGTCTTTGCAGCGGGAGCAAGTAAAGATGGTATAGCCGTCTGTTTCACAGGTAGGCTCTACGGTAACAGCCTGATAATCATGGTTCAGTGCGGGCAGCTCCGCATAGGTGGTATAGTCGCAGCGGGAGCAGGTATCGTAAGCGTTCCAGCCGGGTTCCGTACAGGTGGGGGCTTTTGCATCGTGATTCACCAGATCATGGTTCAGCGCGGGCAGCTCCGCGTAGGTGGTATAGTCACAACGAGAGCAGGTTTTGTAAGCATCCCAGCCGATTTCCGTACAGGTGGGGGCTTGCGCTGCGTGCTGCTTCAAATCGTGGTTCAGCGCGGGCAGCTCCGCATAGGTGGTATGGTCACAGCGGGAGCAGGTTTCGTAAGCATCCCAGCCGATTTCCGTGCAGGTAGGGGCTTTTGCATCGTGATTCACCAGAGCATGATTCAGCGCGGGCAGCTCTGTATAGGTAGTATGGTTGCAGCGGGAGCAGGTTTCGTAGGCGCTCCAGCCCTTTTCTGTACAGGTAGGGGCTTGCGCATCGTGCTGCACCAGATCATGATTCAGTGCGGGCAGTTCCACATAGGTGGTATAGTCGCAGCGGGAGCAGGCTTCGTAAGCATCCCAGCCGATTTCTGTACAGGTGGGGGCTTTTGCTGCGTGCTGCTCCAAATCATGATTCAGTGCGGGCAGCAACGGAGTGGCAAAATAGTCGCAGCGGGAGCAGGTTTCGTAAGCCCAGCCCATTTGCGTACAGGTGGGGGCTTTTATCACGCGCTGCCTCAGATCATGTTTCAGCGCGGGCCGCTCCACATAGGTGGTATAGTCACAACGAGAGCAGGTTTCGTAAGCATCACAGCCGGGTTCCGTACAAGTGGGGTCTTTTGCTTTGTAGTACACCAAATCATGTTTCAGTGCGGGCAGCTCTTTGCGGGTAGTATAGTCGCAGCGAGAGCAGGCTTCGTAAGCATCCCAGCCGATTTCCGTACAGCTGGGGGCTTTTGCATCGTGATGCACCAAATCATGATTATTTGGGTCTTTTTCGCCGTATTCCGCGCCGCATTTTTCGCAGGTTTTGCCTGTGGTGCAGGTGGGCGTTTCGGTGCCGCCGGTATGTACCTTTAAATACGAAACATTGCCATCGTTGTGGCAGTTCTGGCATTCAGCTACATAAACCCTATGAGAGTTCGAATCATATATTCTGTATCCGAGGACCTCACGTGTCTCCACACTCTCACAGTTTTTGCAGCGCACCGTGGTTGTTTCTGCCGCCGCTTTTAACACGATCCCCGGTATCAGGCACACCATTGCCAGCACCGTCAAACACCGGATCAGCCATTTTTTCATGTTACTCCCTCCTTGTCATCAAACCTTGTTATCCTTTCAGATCAAACTGCACGGACAGCGATGCAAGCACGGCATCTACCACCTTCCGCGCCTCGGCAAGCATATCGATCTCCGCCACAAAAGCAATGACCTGCTCGCGCTCCTGCGCGGGGACCTGCAGCGCACTCAGGCTCATGCTCAGGAACCGCCGTATTTTGCGCTCCAGCGTAAAGTAGGGGTCGCACCGCCGTGCCATGTAGCCGCGCATCATGCCAGCCGTGCCCAGCTCCATCTCGTAGAAATCGCACTCGGCGCACCCGGGCAGATACGCGCTGAACGCCGCCTGCAGCTCGGCCGTGGTGCTGCGGTGGATGATCTCCGCCGTAGCGGGGAAGGTGTACGCCTCCACATAGATATCCCGCAGATTCTCGCTCAGCTCGGTCACCGCCAGCTGCAAAGCCGTCTCCACCGCGTAGAGGTACACCGGCGAGGGGGCGTTTGCCGCCAGCGGCCTTACCGCGCCGAACTGCCTGCTGAACATCATGCCGATCAGCTCGGTCAGCACACCGTCCTTGGTGCGGAAAATATTCTGGAACGACCCGGCGGAAACATCTGCTTCCTTTAAAATTTCTGCAACCTTGGTGTTCGTGTAGCCTTTTTCCAGAAAAAGCCGGACACAGGCGGTCAGGATCCGCCGTTTTGCTTCCTTGCTGTCGTATCTGCGCGCCATTGGGAACCATCCTTTTCTATGATTGGTTTCTGACCCAATTATATATTGATTTGAGAATTGCGTCAAGTAAACTTTTAAGGGCGTATTTTGGGCAGTTTGACGAGGGAGAGCTTTCTGCGGGTGCGCATCCGGGCAAAACAAAGCGCAATGGACATTGCTGTTATCCGCTGCCGCAGCCAGACAGTTCGCGGCAGCAAAAAAGAGGCCACCGATCGGGGTGACCTCTTTTCAGCGTATTTTCAGCGTAAATCCCGCAGCAGGCGAACCCACCATCTCCATGACGGCTCTTTTGGAGTTGCTCTTTGCGTAAGATAGCAAAATAAATCTTATTTCTGACAGAAAGGGCCGAACCCGTGCAACGAGTCCGGCCCTTTCTGTGCTTTGGTTGGATCTTAAGCAAAGTTATGGTAAATGAAGAAGTTGGCTTTGGGAGTTTACAGCAGGCTCAGTGCTTCCTCGTCTGCCACAAGGATGCAGTCCGGATGCAGCTGCAGGATGCTGCCGGGGCAGGCAGGGGTCACAGGGCCGGTCACGGCGTCCTTGACGGCCTGTGCCTTGGCTTTACCGTTGGCTACCACCAGCACCTTGCGTGCCTGCATGATGGTCTTGATGCCCATGGTGTATGCCTGTTTGGGGACAAGGGCCTCGTTGCCGTCAAAGAAGCGCTTGTTGGCTTCGATGGTAGTGGGAGCAAGGTCGATGCAGTGGGTCTCCAGCTCAAAGGCTTCGCCCGGCTCATTGAAGCCGATATGACCATTGGGGCCGATGCCCAGCAGCTGCAGGTCGATGCCGCCCAGCTTGTGGATGATACCGTTGTAACGGGCGCATTCTGCGGCGGTATCCAGATTGGTGCCGTCCGGCAGGTTGGTCTTGGCCGGGTCGATATTCACCTTGCTGAACAGGTTCTCATTCATGAAATACCAGTAGCTCTGGGGGTGCTCCTTGGGCAGGCCGCGGTACTCATCCAGATTGACAGTAGTGACCTCGGAGAAATCCAAATCGCCTTTGTTGTACCAGTCCACCAGTTGGGCATAAGTGCCCACCGGGGTGCCGCCGGTGGCAAGACCCAGTACACAGTCCGGCTTCATGATGACCTGTGCGGAGATGATGTTGGCCGCTTTGCGGGACATATCCTGATAATCTTTTGCGCGGATGATCTTCATAATAATACTCCTTTTATAGTACCATTACGCCTGCGTTCCGGCAGGCCTGTAAAAATTCTACGGGCAGCTTTCCGTCCGAGATCACAATATCAATATCGGACAGCTCGCAGATGTGGAACGTGCTTTTCAGTCCGATCTTGGAGGAATCCAGCAGCACGGCTTTCTGCTCACAGCGGCGGAGCACGGTCTGCTTGAGCCGTGCTTCATCCTCCACGCCGCAGGTAAAACCGGTTTCCGGGCTGTAACTGGTCACGCCCAGCAGCAGCAAATCAAAGTTGATGCCCTCCATCGTCTGGATGCTCTGTGCACCGCAGACGCTCATGCTGAACCGGTTCAGGCTGCCGCCCGGCAGGGATACATGGGGCTTTTCCAGCTTTGCCAGCTCCATGGCGCAGCTCAGGCCGCTGGTGTAGATGAGCATGGGCTGATCCGGGATGCACCGGGCCACTGCTGTGGCGGTGCTGCCGGAATCCAGAAACAGGGTGGTGTTGGGGCGCAGCAGAGCAGCGGCTTTTTCGGCAATGATCTGCTTTGCTTCGGCATTGCGGGCGGAACGGCGGCTCAGCAGGTCGTCTGTACCTACCACCTGCTCCACCGACTTGACACCGCCATGCACCCGCACCACACGGCGGGCTTCATCCAGTGCTTTCAGGTCGGTGCGCAGGGTCATTTCCGAAACGGAAGGGAAAGCTTCCTTGAGCTGGGCAAAGCTAATGCTGCCTTTGCGGTTCACCAGCTCCACGATTTGATTGCGGCGTTGTTCCATGGGGGATTCCTCCTGTCTGCGTTTGTCCTGTCCCATGGCACGTTCTGCTTAGTCCTCCGGGTTGAAGTTTGCCAGCAGATATTCCTCTGCTTCCGGGCACCACAGGCCGTTGTGGGCATCCACGATGTCAGCCAGTGCGGTATAGCGGGGGTCGTTGTCCTGTTCGCCCTTGGCACGCAGATCGGTCAGGGCGATGAGGGGCATGGTCAGGTGGGTGTAGATCAGCTTTTTGCCGCCGGGGATCTTGGGCAGGTTGAGGGTGGTCTCGGCAGCGGCGTTCAGACCGCCGATGTGGGTGACCATCACAGCCGGGTCGATGCGCTTAGCGGCGGTCAGTTCCAGCGACTCGATCATGTCGGCGGTATTACCGCCGGTGGTGCCCATGACATGGGTAGAATTGTAGTGCACATCGTAGAAGTTCATCTTGGCGCTGAACTGCTTGTCGGTGGGGCCTGCAAAGAAGTTCAGGCAGCCGTCACGACCCAGCACAGCACTGGACAGCTCCACCACCGGCGCGATGGGGGCGTAGCAGAACACATCATCAAAGCCGGTACCGCCGGTCAGCTCCCGCAGCTCGGCAGCGGGGTCTGCCATGTTGGCGGTGTTGACGAAGTACAGGTCGATGCCGTCCTTCTCCTTGACCTCCTTCGGGGGGAAGAGGGACTCCGCACGGGCCAGACGATCCTCGTTGATATCGGTGACCACCACCATGCCGGGGCGCACATCACGGTGCAGTGCGTAGGTCAGAGCACCCAGACCCATGGGGCCTGCACCGGCCAGAATCGCCAGCTTGCCACCCTTCTTGATGCCCATATCGTGATGGTATACCCCCATCTTGGTGTGGTAGGCGGCGTTGAAAGCACCGATGGAGCAGCTCATAGGCTCGGCCAGAGAAGCCTCGTAGTAAGCACGGCCCTTGTACTCCAGCAGGCAGCCCAGTTCCATGACCTCGGCAGGGATGATGCAGTAGGTGGCGTCGCCGCCGAAGAACTCGTAGGAGTAGCCGGGGCTCCACATGGTGCCCTTGTAGTTCAGGGCGGGCTGCAGGGTGAACTTCATGCCGGGCTTGAACTTGTCCTGATGCGCCTTGCCCACCTTGACGATATCACCGGCGAACTCGTGACCCATGATGGCGGGGTGCTCGGCTACATCCGGATGCACACGCTTGTGAGCAGTGCCGAGGATGGCGCACTTGTAAGTAGACATGCAGATGCTATCGGAAACGACCTTGACCAAGATCTCATCGTCCTTGATCTCCGGCAGTTCAAAAGTATCCAGACGCAGGTCGTTGGCGGCGTGCAGACGAACAGCTTTGACTTTCATAATGAAACTCTCCTTTTATTATAACAGTTACCGTTGTGTTTTCAAGAAGTTTTACAGATGCTGGAAGGTGACCAGCGGCAGCAGTTCTTCGATCTGGCTGCGCTCTGCGGCCTGTGTGCCGCTGCACATCACATTGGCGGCTCCTGTGGCGATGGACAGGCGAACGGTGTTTTCTTCGCTAAGCCCTTCCGCTTCGGCGTAGGCGAGAGCGGCGACCACGCTGTCGCCGGCACCCACCGTGCTGCCCACTTTGACCTTCAGTGCCGGAGCGTAGATCACGCTGTCCTTGCGGAGATACAGCGCACCCCGACCGCCCATGGACACCACCACATGTTCGATGCCCCTGCGGATGAGCGCCTGACCGGCATCGGCCAGTTCATCCAGCGTTTTCAGCTCCCGGCCCATCATGCGGGAAAGCTCGTCGTTGTTGGGTTTGACCAGATAGGGAGCAGCCTTCAGCCCCTCTGCCAGCAGCTCGCCGTCTGCATCCAGAAAGACCTTTGCCCCTGCCTTTTTGCAGGATTCCACCCATGTGTAGTAGGTGTCCTTGGGGGCACCCTTCGGCAGGCTGCCTGCCAGCACCACGATATCCCCCCGCTTCAGTTCCTTCAGCAGGTCGTACAGCAGGGCGGTCAGCTCCGGGGCATCTACCTCGATGCCCGGCTCGTTGATGTCGGTGTTGGTGTGGTTTTCCGGGTCGATGACCTTCAGGTTCGTGCGGGTCTCGCCGGGCACGAAACGGAAGTTGTGGGCAAGCCCTTCACTGTCCAGTGCGTCCTGAATGGCTTTGCCGCTGTTACCGGCCAGAATGCCGATAGCCTTGCTGGTCCCACCCAGCTTTGCGATCACCTTGCTGACGTTGATGCCCTTGCCACCGGGATCGGTACGCATCTTAGTGATCCGGTTTACGGTGTCCAGCGCAAGGTTCGGGATCTCAACGGTCTTGTCCAGCGCCGGATTCAATGTTACGGTGTAGATCATGGGAACAACAGCCTCCTTCACGATTGTTGTTATGAAACTCGAAACTGTTGAAACGAAAGCTCTGGCATTATAATACCAACAGTTCTCGCCCCTGTCAAGCTGTTGTTTCAACAAATTGCACTGCGTGTTTTTGGTGCTTTTCGCCAACTTTCTGGGATACATGATTTTTGATTCAAAAGTTCTCTAATAGGTATCTTGTTACAACAACAAAAAACTCCCGGCTCTGCCCAAAAAGGCAAAAGCCGGGAGTTCGTTTTCAGTTCATTTTGTGTGCGGCGGTTTGCAGTCCGCAAAAAAGCCACGGTCAAAGCCCTGTTCCAACAGGTCTGCAGCTTCCTGCTGCTGGCCGGTGCGCAGTGCCTCCATCAGCCGGGGCGCTTCGATCAGCTGCCCGCTGACATTCTGCATGACCTCCACCGGGACGCCGTTCCCGTCATCCGGGGCCAGCAGCACCAGTGCCCCCAGCACGATGCGCCCCGGCTCATAGACCGGCGGCTGTGCTTGCAAATAACCCAAGCGGCAGTCCTTTACCGCACTTGTCCTGCAATGGAGCAGCAGGGCATACAGGGGTTTGATGTAGGTATCGCCCAGCGTTTCACGGCGGCGAAGCTGCTGCTCCACCAGCCGGGCGTCCGCTTCCTGCGGGCAGAACAGCTGCGCCGCTGCATGGATGAGGGCAGCGCGGCTGCCGGGAGCCTTGACGGGCTGGATGGTCAGATGTTCCAGCAGCCCGGTCATGGACCGGGTCAAGCGTGCATAATACTGCAGCTTGGAGCCTGCGTGCGGTGCATCCTGCACAGGCTGCACCGCCGGTTCCGGTTCTGCGCGGTTCTGGCTGTACCGCGTGATAGCGTCCTTCAGCACGGCACGGTCTGGCTCCAGCAGGGAAGGGCTGATGCACACCGCCGGGTAATCCAGTTCCAGCGGCACGGTGGAGATAATGAAGTCGATTTTTCTCCGACGCAGGTCGGCAGTGTTCAGCTCCCGCACCGAGCAGCACCCCTCTACCTGCAAAGAGGGAAACTCGTTTCCCAGCCGGGAAGCCAGAAAGCGGCTGGAACCCATGCCCAGCGGACAGGCCACTACCACCCGCAGCCGCAGCCGGAACATGGCATTCTGTTCCAGCACTGCGCCAAAGTGCATGGCAAGGTAGGCCGCTTCGTCGTCCGAGATGGCGGGCAGAACGAATTGCTGCTGCACCGCATCACAGGCGGCGCGGGTGGCTTTCCACAGGCCGGGGTAGGCGGTGCGGATGGTGTCCAGCTGGGGGTTTTCGGTACGAATGTTCTGCTCCACCCGCAGCAGCATGGGGCGCAGGTGGCAGTACAGGTCATCCCGCAGGGAGGTGTAACCGGAAAGGTCTGTGTGCAGCGCCTTTTCCATTTCCCGGATAAGGGCGGCTTCCAGATTCCGCAGTTCCATCTCCTGCGCACTGCCCCAAGGATCCTCTGCGCCCAGATAAGCAGCGAGATAAAGTTCCAGATACTGCGCTTCCTCAGGCGGCAGGGTCAGCCCGAAGGCGCGGTTCAGCGCCGCCACCAGCCGGGCAGCATGATTGCCCGCCGGGCGCAGCCCTCTGGGGGCACTGCCCTTGTCGCCGCCCTGCCGCAGCTGCTGAATGGTCAGGGTGCAATGGATAGCCAGCGCCAGAAAGCCTGCATCCGGCAGATGGAGCTGTTCTTCCTGTTCAAACTGCTGCAAAGCCGCCCAGACCTTTTCGGCCGTTTTTGTATCCAGCAGGGTCGAGAAGATCTCGTTTTCCGGCATCCGTCCGCAGAGCACCTCTGCCAGTTCCTTTTCCGGCATACTGCTGCGCAACAGGGCAGACACCACCCTCCGGTAGGAAGAAGCATCCCCCTGCAGCCAGACCCCCACGCCGGGGCGGCGGAACATCTCCACCCGGTAGGGGTGTAGCTTGGTCTCAAGTTCATCCAAGTCCGCAGACAGCGTGCTTTCCGAAACGCCAAGCGCCCGTGCCAGTACCGCTGTTTTGCAGGGCTCCTGCTCGCTGAGCAGCCTTGTCAAAAGCTGCTGCCGCCGCTCTGCGCGGGAAAGTTCTTTCCTGTCGCCGCTGTTCAGCTGGGTGCGCAGTGCGTCTCGCCGCTCCGGCGCTTCATCCAGCAGCAGACCCTTGCCGGGATTCCGCACAAAATGCGCCCCGGCAGCCTGCATCCACTGCTCCACAGCGGGCAGCTCCCGCAGCACGGTGCGGCGGCTGACCCCGATGCTTTCAGCCAGCGCCGCCGCCGTCACCCAGCCCTGCGGAAGGCTGAGCAGCTGCTCGATCAGCTTCCGTGCATTTGCCGACAGTTCCTCACGATACACCGCACCCATGTTGCTTCTCTCCTTTTCCCAAAAGTTACCCATTGCTTCTATTGTAGCATAGTGCCACCCCGTCTGCCAGCCCCCAACGCAGAAAAGAAGTTGTGTGTTTTTTGTCACCATTGCCCGGTGACAAAAGCTTCCTTGTTCCCGTCTTGTATCCCGGCGCATCAGCAAATATGCACAAATCACCCGCGCATCCATTGGAAATGTTGCCGTATCAGCCCACTGGTGTCACCATCCTCCGGTGACAACCCCACCGCTTGTCACCATTGAAATCCGGCGCAGTATCGGCTAGAATAGTGCCAGAACGAAACGAAAGCTCCTCCGAACAACCGTCCGCAGGCCGCAGCTCCCATGCCACAGGAGCTGCGCCGCCTGCCTTTCAAGTGAAAAAGGAGAGCTACAAATGAAAAACGCTGTTTCCCGCTTTGGCAAGTTCCTCAGCGGCATGGTCATGCCGAATATCGGCGCATTCATCGCGTGGGGCTTCCTCACTGCTCTGTTCATTGAAGCAGGCTGGTTCCCCAACGAAAAGCTGGCCAGCATGGTATCCCCGATGCTGACCTACCTGCTGCCCATCCTCATTGCAGGGCAGGGCGGCAAGATGATTGCAGGCGACCGTGGCCGCGTCATCGCCGCCATCGCCGTGGTGGGCTGCATCTGCGGCTCGGACTACACCATGCTGATGGGCGCCATGGTCATGGGTCCGTTGGCCGGCTGGGTCATCAAGCAATTCGATAAGAAGGTGGAAGGCCACATTCCCGCCGGTTTTGAGATGCTCATCAACAACTTCTCCATCGGCATTCTGGGCCTGTTGCTGGCCATCCTCGGCTACTACGTCATCGGCCCGTTTATGACCGCCATTTTGACCGTGCTGACCGCCGGTGTGGATTTCCTCGTTGCCCACAGCCTGCTGCCGCTGGTCTCCGTCTTTGTGGAGCCTGCAAAAGTCCTGTTCCTGAACAACGCCATCAACCATGGCATCTTCAGCCCCATCGGTGCAAGTCAGGCCGCCGAGACCGGCCGTTCCATCATGTACATGCTGGAGGCCAACCCCGGCCCCGGTCTGGGCGTTCTACTGGCCTACTGCTTCTTCTGCAAGGATGACACCACCCGCCAGTCTGCCCCCGGTGCGGTCATCATCCACCTGCTGGGCGGCATCCATGAAATTTATTTCCCCTACATCCTGATGAACCCCGTTATCATCCTCGCGCCCATCGTGGGCAACTTCTGCGCGATTTTGTTCTACTCCATGACCGGCGCCGGTCTGTCCGGTCCCGCTTCTCCCGGTTCCATCATCGCCTACATGGCAATGGCTCCCCGGGATTCCATTCTCACCGTTCTGCTGGGCGTTGTCATCGCCGGTGCTGTTTCCTTTGTTCTGTCCTCGGTCATTCTGAAAGCGACCTCCGGTCACACCAAGAGCCTGACCGATGCCCAGAACGAAATGAAGGAGATGAAGGCACAGGCCAAGGGCGAGATCCCCGAGCCTACTGCCGTGAATGTCGGCCAGATCCGCAAGATCGTCTTTGCCTGCGATGCCGGTATGGGTTCCAGCGCCATGGGTGCTACCAAGTTCCACAACCGCATTAAGGCGGAGCGCCCCGACTTGACCGTGACCAACTCCAGCGTGGATACCATCCCCGCCGACGCGGACGTGGTGGTCTGCCAGCGCGTTCTGGCTGACCGTGCCGCCAAGTGCGCCCCGCAGGCACAGCTTGTTACATTGGATAACTTCCTTGCAGATCCGCATCTGGACGCATTGTACAACGCACTGACCTCCACTACCCCGGCACTGGATGCCAAGGCCGAAGCTGCCGCCAATGAGGAGATCGTTTCCGATCTGCGCGCTGCCGCCGTCGCTCCGCTGGCCGCCGCTGTGACCGAAGCTTCCAAGTCGAACGGTTCTGTTCTGAAAATTCAGGCTGAGGACATTCAGCTAGGGCTGCCTTCCGTCACCAAGGAAGAAGCCATCCGTGCCGCCGGTGCCCTGCTGGCAAAGCGCGGCTATGTGGATGACACTTACGCCGATGCCATGGTCGAACGTGAAAAGCTCGTGAGCACCTATATGGGCATGGGCGTGGCGATTCCCCACGGCACCAGCCAGAAGAAGGGCACTGTGAAAAAGTCCGGCGTTGTCCTGTTGCAATATCCCGAGGGCGTGGACTTCGGCGATGAAAAAGCCTATCTGGTGTTCGGCATCGCCGGTGTGGGCAACGACCACCTCGACCTGCTGGGCAACGTCTGCGAGATCCTTGAAGACGAGGATGCGCTGGAACAGCTCAAGACCACTTCCGATATGAACTATGTGCTGGAGCACTTACAATAACGATTCCAAAAAGGAGAGATTTTTATGAAGAGCATCGATATCACCATTCAGGACAAAGAAGGTCTGCACGCCCGTCCCGCCGGTATCCTGAGCAAAGCTGCCAAAGGCTTTGAGAGCAAAGTCACTATGACTAAGAACGGCAAAGTCGCCGACATGAAGAAGATCTTTGCCGTAATGGGTCTGGCCGTGAAGTGCGGCGAGACCGTGACCATCGCCGCCGATGGCCCGGACGAGGATGCCGCCATCGAAGAATTGACCAATCTGTGCAAGGACGCATGACTTCTCCCTTCATCTATGACCATTCTGCATAAATACTGCTGACGAAAAACCGCTCCGGGCAGAACGCTCGGAGCGGTTTTACTGTCAGTATGCGTTTTTCATTACCGTGTTTTCCAGAAAGCTGAAAAACACATCGTATTCATTTGGGGTCAGCATTTTGGGAGAACTCATGATCACAAGATCATGCCCGTGGTTTCCCACATGATAGGGTGGATGAGTGTGAGAATAGGGGTTTTCCAAAACCCTCTTGACGAATTCCACATACAGTAGTATTTTTCTTGTAAATCCCACCGTCTTTGTGGATTGGTTTGAAACCACCCACAAAATGTGGTCGTGTTCATTTTGAACACAGCCACAGAAAGTGGTCGGTTATCACCGTGAGACCCACCACTTCCGTGAGGAAAAGCCCACGAAAGAACTTACCGCCCCGCAACACACCCGATTCATTTTGCCGCTTACTTCACCCGACAAAATCATCGCTGCGCTGCGTGGGCGATATTTTTCTTTTATGGTCACTTGTCGGGGCGGAGGCCCCTCCATCTTGCTAACGCAAGACCGTTCGGTCGCTCAAAAGCCCCACTGGGGCTTTTGTTGCTGCGCAAACGCGGCATTTTGCTTTCCGAAGAAACAAAAAATCCGAACCTTTCTCCTATTGAGAAAAGGTTCGGATTTTCATTATTTGGTGCGATGGAAGGGACTCGAACCCCCGGCCTACTGATTCGTAGCGCACACCGGGTGATTCCCTCAATTTTTGGAAGTTACGTTTTAACGTTATTTCTCTGCGATATATCGCAAGTTTTGAGCTTGGAGTTTCTGCACTCTTTGTCCGATTTTGCAACGATTTGCACCCTCTGCACGTTTTGAAACCGTGCAAAAACCGCGCAGAAACCGTGCACTTACTCTCAGACAAATGAAAAATCGATTTATCCGACAACGACTTGACGGCATTGGTTCGAGTGACCGCACACCAAAAATCAAGTCTTGGAGGATACGACTATGATGAAATTACTTTCCTGCCGCTTCAGTATGGACAACAACCGGGTGGAAGCCCGGTTCGCAGATGGCACCACTCTTGCCATCGACTGCATCGCTGTGGAGGACGAGTACGGCAACACCCCGGCACAGCGGGCAGAGCTGGACTGGCTGCTCTATAACAAGCCCTTGGAGTATGCACAGATAGTGCTGAAAGGGGAGATGGAGCATTACCTGTCGCTGGGGTGTGACCACAGCAGGCTGGAAGATTGAGCCTTAGAAAACGCGCGGCAAAAATGCTAATCGCGCGGCGCGCGTTTCAGCGCGCGATTAACGTTTTCTGTTTTTCATCGAATCTCAGTCATTTTCTGTTCATTCTTGAGGAAATCGCACGTTTCTTTGCGCGTAATAATCGCGCGGCGCGCGTTTTTATCGCTTATTTTCTTTTAAGAAGTAGCTTCTTCCGCGCCCCGCTCCTTTTACTTCAATCTTCCCTTCATCTAAAAGCTTTCGGAGAATACGGTACGCCTGATCTTTTGTGTATCCACACAGTTCTTGTGCTTTCTGATTCGTAATCGACGGCTTATGCTTCAGATATTCGAGAATCCGATCCTTTGCCTGAATCTGGCTGACCGTCTTATCCTGCACATAGGCCACATCGGTTTTCACCGTTTCGTAGACCTTGAGGGACAGCATATAGGTCTTGCCGTTGAGTTCCAGAAGCCCCTCGTCCCGGAGAGCGTTCAGAACCTTGTGGGCATTGTCATCGGTTTCCTGAATCGTCTTTGCCGCCTGCTTCAAGGTGATTTTCTGGTGCTCCCGCAAATAGTGCAGAATCATCAGCTCCGACAGCGTGAACATCTTGGACCGCTTATCCTGCGTCTCTGCGATGAAACGCACGAAGTTCTGGTTTTCCATCGTGCTACGAAGGGTCAGCCGGACGGAGTTGGCCGTGCTGGCGTACTCCGGGTAGGGCTTGCCCTCGGTGAGCATACTCTGGAACATGATGTCCACGCCCTGCCCGGAACGCTGCACATACTTCAGGTGCTGAAGGGTCATGGCGATCAGCTTGTTCCGGGGAATGGACTGGTGGGTGATGATGTTACTTTCGTTGATGTCCCCCGGAAAACCACCGGGGTTCTCAATCACGATCTTTGTGGGGTAGTGCTTGACGTAGACCGGTGCCATATCCTCATAGGAGCGGTGCGCCAGCGCATTCAGCAAAGCCTCCTGAAAAACCGCTTCGGAGAAATCGTATACCTCCAGCCGGAACAGCCCCACCTGCACATTGGTCAGACGGTTATAGGTGCGGATGCGCTCGGTCAGCTTATCCAGAATCGAGATCACCGGCTCCTGCATATCCATGCGGTTGTCGTATTCCGTCTGCGCCTCGTCGCTGTAATGGAGGTAGATCACCTCTGCCTGCGGCAGCAGCCGTGCAATAGACGCTGCCTTGCCCACAAACAGCAGCCCTGCCACCGTCACACGCACTTCGTCCTTGTCCATGCGGATCAGGTTCAGGTTGTCCAGAAAGGTGGTATCTGCCAAATCCGGCAGGGCAGAGCCTGCATCCCGAATCCGCAGCTTTTCTTTCAGGCGGTACACTTCCAGCAGGTCAATGTCGCTTTCGGTTGCGCCCTCCACGATCTTTGCCGAAAAATCCGGGTTATCGGCAGGGGAGTACACGTCGTTTGCCGGGTAGTAGGGCTTTGTCACGTTCCCCAACCGTCTGTAATAGATGCCGCCGGTGGTGGCAACATGAGAACTGGATTTCTCCACCGATATCACCAGCACCACACCGTCAGAGGTTTCCACCGGCTCAATTTCGGTAAACAGGCTGGGCCGGGTCATATCGTAGATGGCTTCCATCAGTGCCTGCGGGTCGCTCTTGGGGCAGCCTGTAATGGTGCCGTCATCTTCCACGCCAAACAGCAGAACGCCGCCCTTTGTGTTTGCCAGCGCAACCGCACTTTTCACCGCAAGCTCTTTCCGCTGCCGGTAGTCTTTGCACTTCACCCACGACTTAAACTCCTGCCGGGTGCTTTCCCCGGCAGCAATCATTTTGCGGAGTGCTTGTTCGGTCATGGTGGGGCCTCCCCTCAACATATATTGCATTTCTGCCTTCAAAAAGGAAACAGGACGTACAGCTATAAACTGCACGTCCTGTTCTGGACTAATTAGCGATTCTTGTTAGACTGCGAGAGAACGCTGCCTGCAAGAGTTTTGGTCGTGCTGCTGTATTTCGGGCTATTCAAAGCTGCCGATGCAACGCCTTCCATTTTCTTTCCCGTCTGATGACCGCTCTTTGCCTGCGAGAGAGCACTTCCGGCAAGTTGCCGCTGAATCTTGGAAGTGCTGCTGCTACGCAACGCACGAGATGCCTGAGATGCAACAGACGAAGATGTCTTCTTAGAGTTCATATTAGTTCCTCCATGTTCTTTCAAAAACAAGAAGGGTAAAGCTCCAATGATACCCTCTAGCATTATAAGTCGTTACTCTTTTTCGCCTTTGTCACGGCGAATACGCAGGCGAAAAGCTCTTAGACCCACTTCTTTTGCATACAACCGATGACCATTACGTTTCGTAATAAACGGAGTGTAGATGTAGTACACATCTTCCGTCTCATGGTTTTTCCTCATAAGATTACCCTCCTTTCAAGCAAATTCAAAACGAGTTACGCGCAAATCGCAAACAAGTTTTGGAAACTGCTTGACAAGTCAGTGCAATCATGTAAACTAGTCTTGTCTAGGGATTAGTCGGAGCTTTTGCACTGGCTTATCAAGGAAAGCACTTGTCGGACAGCTTATAGCTATCCGATGGGTGCTTTTTTATATGTCAAACAGTTGAAAACTGTCAGACCAAGGTTTTTGCGGTGTTCAAGTCGAAAACCATTAAACCATTTTCGACCAATTCACCGTTCACACGAAATCCATGCTGTAAATCGGATTCCATAAGGCGTTTGAAAGTTGCCACCAAATCTTGTGCGTTCCAACGTACAGAAAGGACGCCATTTGTCTTGGGCTTGTAGAAGGCAACCGCCTTTGGGGTACTTTCGTCACAAACCTGCAATGCAACTTGCCGGGTCGACTCGTTGATAAGAAGTCGCACAAACGCCGGGGTTCCAAGTTTCAGAGTAACTGCACGGTTGAAAGTTACTCCATTGGATGTGACTGAAAAATACGGGATGCCTTCTGAAAAATCGAATACAGCGAATCCGCTCAAATCCATCTTTAGACACCTCCTTCGTCCTTTTTTAGTATAGCTTCATTTATCTCGCATGTCAACCACATTTTCATCAAAAAATCTTCTAAATTTTTTCGTCTGCATTTTTGAATTTTTCGTGAACGCAGTTGCATCGTAATTTTGCGTTTTGTATTGTTTGCGTATTTGTCGCGTTTTTGCTTTTAATTGCGACTATTTGCGATTATCAGGGTTTATCATACAAGAATACGCTTCTATAAGCGAGTATTTTCACTTCATCACTCTAATCGTACTCTCAATAAACGCAATCTCGTTTTCCGTCAGCTCATACTTCTTGTATAGTTCTTCATCCGTCCAAGATTTGCTGAAATCTTGCAAGGGAACAAAGCGGTATGTGCTGCTGGGCGTGTGCTGTGAAATTTTGCAAGCAGATACCAGAACTCGGAAGAATCTTGTTTTAAGATACGAAATGAAATTCTTTGCCTCTATCTCCGTTCTGAACGCAACATACAGGAATGTTTGTGAACACACAGCGGTTTCACCGATGTATTCAGGCTTTCCCACAACATACGGATCATTGCCAGATCCAGCCGCTTCAGGAATAAACACCTTTGGGCAGTCAATATCACCCGTATTCTTTTTGATGCTTTCTCTGGAAACATAGGCAATCGTCCGTACCATATTGTCAAGATACAGCAGTTTCACATTATGCTCTGGCGTGGAATCTTCATAAACCACCGTTGCATTCTTTCCGCTCGTCTTGGGGTTAGTCGGAATACCAAACGGCGTATCATTAGACACAATCGTTGAAACAGTGTCTGTTTCTGCGATGCCACTCATAACTTTCTTAACGATATTCGCAAGTTCTGGCTCACGCACCAAAATGTCAAGGTCGTTCAGGCTTCTAGTCGTTGTTTTCTCCTTGCCATTTTGTGCAAGGGTATATTCGCAATCTCCATCATAGCCGTTATCAATCAAATAGTAGCACAAGCCGCCTTTAATATCGACCGTTGGGAAAATATCCTGCGAAGATGGATAGACATACATCTTACGAATTTTACGATTTGCAAGCATCTGTGTGCGGAAGTCACCCAGCAAATTCTTTCTGCCAGCAGAAAACCAACGAGACGGAATAATCAAACTAATATAATGTGGCTCCACTTCCTCTGCAAGAGAAGCAAAATACTGGTAGATGGGCGCATCATTCGTTCCGCCAGAACCCCCCATAAGCTGATACGGCGGATTGCCCACAATGGCATCAAATTTCATGGGCTGTCCCTCCTTTCCCCATGTATCGGTTCGCTGCAGCTTCTTTGCCAGACGCTGCGGGTCGTTTTCCATCCGTTCCAGCAGGTGCGGAATGTAGGTGGTGTTGACCATCCAATCCTGATAGCCCACCAGCGTCCGCCGGGTGATGCTTTCTGCCATCCGGGTCTTGCACAGAACGAAAATTTGCTGCTCCACGATTTCCTGCCAGAGAGCCTGTGTCTGCTCCAGCGGCAGCTTGTCCTCCGGGCCGGGCAGCTTCATGGCGTACAGGCTGTATGCCATATACAGGGGATACAGGCCGGATTTGGAGTTCATTTCCAGAATCCGTGCCTCCGGGTTGAGGAAGATGTCCTCGGTGACCTGCCCCTGATCCACCAGACGAGGCTCCTCCAAAACCTCCTGCGGATCGAACTGTTCGTTGAGAAAGCAGTAACCGCCCACCATGTTGCTCAGATGAAGGTTCACCACCCGCCATGGGGTCAGAACGGTTTCCTTATCGGGGTTGCGGAAGTGGCTGAAGATCTCGGCAATGCGCTTCACACGCTCGGTGGGCGGCAGCTCGTCCGCAGCCTTTGCCATGCGGCGGATGCGCAGACCCGCCCCGCTGACCACATCCTCGTCGTAGTATTTCAGCAGCTTGCGGAACAGGGGCTTGTCCACGGTTTTGGGCATGAACTCCTGCCAGGATTCCTCATCCACCAGCGTGATGAAGTCTGCCATCTTGATGCTCTCGGTCAAATCCACCTTGGCACCGTAAATCAGCAGGGGCAGACGGATGGACACATTCCGCAGCAGCCGGATGACCTTTTCCCGTTCCTTTTTCTGCTCTTGCAGTTTCTTGAGCAGGTCATCATCCTCTTTGGTGCGCTCCCGCTTGGGCTTATTGGAAATCTTGTCTGCCTTTTCGTATTCCTCGCCCGTCAGCCCCTGATGATTGATGTGGACTTTAGTTTCCTTTTTGGCGGCTTTCTGCTCGCTGAGCTTGTCCGACAGGGTATGGAACAGCTCCACATCCTCCTCGTCCATGACAATGCCGGTGTCCTGCTTGTAGACCGATTCGTCGTCAAAGCCGCTCTTGATGGCCCTGTCCACCGTCAGACGCTTGATCTGCCGCATCATTCTGGAAACGCTGTACGCGGTCATCTGGGTGCCGTCCATCGCAATCACCGGGCAGAAGTTCAGGAACTCTCCCAATGCAGCCCGGTTCTGTTCTTCGTTGGTCCGACCCCGCTTGGTGATGCGGTTGACCTCCGAAATCACGTTCAGGGCACGGTCCGGGGCAAAGTCAAATACGTAGCAGCGTTCCTTCTGCTTGCCGTCCAGCACTCCTGCCGACTGCACCCGGAAGATGGTCTGCATATAGCCGGACGCAGCCGTGCTTGCCGACCCGGTCAGCATCATCACAGCCGTCCATTCCGGCACCGTCACGCCGGTGGTCAGCTTGCCGCAGGAAATGGTAATGGTGTAGCGGTTCGCCTTGATGACCTGCTTTACCAGTGTCAGGGCGTTGTCATAGGGCATTTCGGCATCGCCGTCGCCTGCAACGTTAGCAACTTTATACGCACCAAACACAGGGTGGTCTTTCAGCAGCCTGCTCAGGGCACTGGCTTCTTTCACGCCCGGAACCATCCAGAGGGTATGCCGGAACATCTCCCGGTACTCCGGCGTGGAGTAGGGATAGTTGCTCTCCGGGTTCTCCGAAGAAATCAGATCCAGAAAGCTGCGCACATCGGCCTCGTGGACAAAATCACCCACCTGTGCGCCAGCAGGCAGAGGACGAAAATCTCGTGCAGGGTCGCCCGTCCACACCCGGAAAAACTCGGTAAAGTTGAACGCCATCTCCAAGGTCTCGTAGCGGTAGGAGGTAGGCAGACTTTTCCCAAGGTCAAAGGTCAGGATGCGAAGTTCCGGCAGGTCTGCATAGGGGTTATGATCGCCGGGGTGCAGGGCATCCCACTCCCGCTTGCGCTTTTGCTCCATGACGTAGTCCCACGTGTAGACGTTGTTCTCGTACTTCTGCATCAGGTTATACGGTGTGCCGGACAGCTGCAGAACCTTGGGCACCTTGCCGTTCTTTTCCGCTTCCAGCAGAGACTGCACCTTCTGCCCTCGCTGGGTCTGGGTGCCCTCGTGGGCTTCATCGTAAATCACGAGATCCCAATCCATATCGAAAACAGCGTTATTCTTGTCAAACTTGCCATCTGCTCGCTGGGAGCCACGCAGGTCCTGCATGGAGGCAAAGTAAACAAACGCCTTGCCGGAATTCTGGTAGGCTGTCAGGTTTGCATCGTTGCGTGCATCCATTGCCGCATCATAAACGGACGAATCCGTATCGAAACGGTCTTTTTTCAGGAAAGCACGGTTGTCTCCTTCGCCAAAAATCAGGTCAAAATCGTTGCGCCAGCCATCTTCCACCACCGGGCGGTGGGTGACCACAATCACCTTCTGGTAGCCTGCTTTTTTGATGAGCGCATAGGCCGTGACCGTCTTGCCGAAACGCATCTTGCAGTTCCAGAGCATTGAGTTTTCCTTGCGGAACACCCGCAGCGTCTGATTGACGCAGTCCATCTGCTCGTCACGCAGGGTAATGGCTCTCTTTTTGGGCGCAGCAGGGACAGTCTGCGGTAGAAAGCTGATCTGCCCCTCACTCTTTTCGGCAGCGGTCAGAGCCGTGCGTCCCTCTTTTACCGCCTGAATCGCACGAATGGCAACGGACAGCGGCACCTCAAACCATTCGCTCGTACGGTCAGAAAACCAGAAATTCTTGGATGTATAGCCGGAGCGGTATAACACATCATGGACACGCTTGTCCCGGAACAGCGAGGTTTCTACTTCGCCATCCGAAAAGGTCACAACCTTACGAGCCAGTTCGGTATATTGCAGGTCGTAAGCAACCATAGCGGTTTTCGTGTAATCATCAATTCGATCACGCGCAGCCTGATTCAATTCCTCGCAGTTGGGCGGAAGCTGTTTGTAGCTCTTGGTGCTGTCAAATGTGGTGTCACCAATTTTCAGATATCCTTCATGATCCTTGTCGTGAATTGCAAAGATATAAATCAAGCGGTACGACATTGTAGGCTCATACGCCGCCATTTGCTTTTCCTCCTCTCACCATTGAAAGAAAAGTCATCGTCTGATTGGAACGCCAATCCTTTATGATGCTGTAAATCCCGTTGTGCGCCCGGATATTTCCGCTTTTGCATCCGGGGCAGAGGTCAATTTGTTCCTCACTGCCGAACCAGCTGATAATTTCAATTTTGTTTTCCTTACAGCTGCCCGGAACCACATACTTTGTGCCGTCCATCTGCCAGAGGTTCCACGCAATGATGTTGGCGATCACCTTCATCTGCCGCAGGTGGGGAAGTTTGCCAAAGCGTTCCCGGTAAACCTCCACGAAGGTCACAAACAGGTTTTCCCGTGCCAGCAGCAGGCTGTCGCCCTGATACTCAAAGCCGTACACGCTCTGGAACGCCCGCTTTGTCCATGTGAACCATTCTTCTTCGGTGTCCGTGTTTTCGCTGATAACACGCAGCTTGCGGTCCAGCAGGCCAATTCGCTGGGAAATGGGAATGGTTTCGCCCGTTACGGTGTCGTAGCGGCTTACCAGATAGGGAGCCTCGCCGCAGGAGATTTCCAGCCGTTGTGCATCCACATATTTCTGCCATGTGTGCTGACGGTCGTCCGGGAAAGCGATTTTGTCAGCCGTTGCTTTCCACGACATCTCCTTCTGGATGTTGAAAACATCCTTTCTGCCAAACCACTGCTCATCCACCAGATTGTTCTGTGCGTTGCAGATCCAACTGGGGGTAAACACCTCTGCTTTGTCACGGGTGCGGTTGGTCTGGTGCTCCAGTGCTTTTTCCACTCTGGGCTGAATCAGGCTGTCCTGTTCGCCTGTAACCAGTTCCGGCAGGATTTCTTTTTTGAAGCTGTATGGTTCGCCCAGTTCGGCGTAATCATCGGTTGCCCAGATGATGTTTTTCTTGGTGGTCTTGTCCTGAAGCAAAATCTCAAGGAGGGTGCGTTCATGGTCCAAAAGTTCCTGCTCCAACAGGTCAATTCCTGCAATGCTGAACATCCGCCGCCCTCCCTTCCATTTGTTGATGGTACTATAATAACACACCTTTCGGGGTTTGTGAATGTGTACCATCCACCGTTTTCATCAGGGCACCCCTTTTTCCCAGTGCCCTGCCGGGAAGATTCCAAAGAGCGGCGGAACGCTCGTTGGCACACGACTTTGCTTGCAAAGTCTAGTG
>OODO01000619.1_pt1 | contig 31245 bp, 27 predicted proteins | sample 1671261 | NCBI WGS metagenome assembly OODO01 (sample SAMN06348138, study PRJEB24527) | human gut metagenome | biome: human gut; feature: ankylosing spondylitis patient; material: feces | host: Homo sapiens | place: China | collected 2015-10 | reverse complement strand
CCACAATTTGAAAATATAGCTATAGAGCTTGGAATAGACAAAATAAAGGCTTTATTTAAAGAATTTGGAGGGACATCAGTATACTTTCCTACTGAAAAAATGATATACAAAGATGCTAGAGACAGAGAAATTATATCTCAGTACAATGGATTTAATCATAAAGAATTAGCAGCTAAATACAATATGTCTGAAAGTTACATAAGAGCTATTATAAATAGGCATAAAAAAAGTGCTTAAAACAAAGAAGCTACACACCTGATTAATATTGGGATGTGTAGCTTTTTATATTTTATTATTCAATTCACTTATATTTGAGTTTAAAGAATTAATACCAATACTCAAACTTTCTAGTTTTCCTTCAATACGTACAAGTAAATACATAGTCACGATAGCAGGAAAGCCTAAATTAGCTACTAATTGCATTAAATCTAGTTCCAATGATATATTCCTCCAAATAATATTTTAAATTATTAAGAAAGCCCTTCAGAAGCTTAGAAGGGCATTTCTAATGTTTCATGTGTTACGCTACTATTAAATCAAACTCTGTTGTTTCAGTTTGAACTATTTTTGCTTCTTTTGCACTAACTATATCTTCACCGTTAGGAGCAAAGATATTTTTCTCAATTATCAAGTCCATAACCTCTTTTATTTCTGTTTCTGTAACATCTTCTCTTGGATCTGTTACAAACAAGCTAACTTTCCTACCGCTATTAGTCATAAATGACATTAATAATTTAACTTCTATTCCATCCATTTAAATAATCCTCCTATAATTTAATTTTAAGCTAATGTTGTGTTATCTATTTTTGCTATTTCTAATACGTCATGTTGTTGAAGTGATGCTAAGGCATCTGCTACGTTGTAAACATCAAGAGCAGCTGCATCATGTTTTAAGTTTGAGTAAGTTCTTGATTTTACTATTGTTTTTCCATTATCATTTAACCCACAGTCAAATTTAACTCTTAAAGATGATGGATTTTTAGCCTCAACTACACTTGTAGCAAGTCTTTGTTTTTCCATGTTATTACCTCCTTTTAAGCAACGGACAATGTCGCCTATGACATGAGCGAAGCGAATTTTAGTTTTGATTAATTTAAGTGTATTTTGTTTCACGTACAAAGTCCTAAAATATAGTTGTGGAGTTTTTTTCATGATTTTTTTATGGAGAATTTATGAAAAGATTAGAATTTAATTTTCATAAATTAATTATTGAATGGAATTGAAGATAATGATAAAATATATTCATAAATTAATTTATGAACAGGTGATGAGATGGAAGTTTTTAAAGAGATATTAGATACACATACTAAAATATGTACTTGCAGAAAGATTTATAAGATAAATGATGACCTTGAAATTACAGTTGATCAAAAAGAAAATAAGGTTGTTATGTGGGGATTTAATCATAAAAGTGATAGGTTTTTGAATTTATCTACTAAGAGATTTCAAAAATTGATGGATGGCTTTAAATCAGTAGCTAGTGATTTATATTCAAGTGGAAATTACTATTATATAACTGTAGATACTTCTAAGAAGGAAAGTATAGATGATAAGTCTTATGAGGTGGAAATAGAGGAGTTAAAGAAAAAAATAGATTGTTTGAATGATATTATAGCTAGGCTAGAAAAACGTAATGAAAGATTAGAAGAGGATGTTGAGAAATATAGAAAAGATTATTTATATTATTTTGATGAGTATTCAAAGTTAAGGGATAAAGATTTTAATAGAACGTTAGAAGAAATTAATAATTTAAAGAAAAATTCTTTAATACATAATGCTAGAGGTGCTGGCAGAAAGGCTAAGTTTACTGATGATCAGGTTGATGAGATAAGAAGGCTTAGGGAAGATGGAAATACTATAAAAGAGATAGCTAAGAGATATAATTGTTCTGTTGGGTTAATTCATAAATTAATAAATGAAAAATGAAGAGGTGGAAAGATTATGGATATAGCTCATAAAATTTGTTTATAGATGCTTCGCATTGGTAAAAAGATTTTATGAGAGCTTATGGTTTTTAAACCTTCGGTTATTCAGCCCCTGTATGTCCAATGCTTTCACTTCGTAAAAACTAAGGCATACAAGGTGATGCTACAATATAGCTCATATTACATAGGATTTTTTGGATTATGATATGAGCTATATTGTAGCTTTATTTATATATTGGGGTCAAAATCTTTAGGGTCAAGTCTGACATCACAGATTGCAGCAAAAGTGGTTCGCCAACACGTGGCTCAAAACCTCTGCAAACTGTGATGTCAGACTAAAAACCCACTGCATTATTTATTTTTTATTTGTATTTGATTTATGAAATTTTATATAAGGCTCTGTTATAATTAAATGTTGATATATGATACTTTTTCGGAAAATAAGTTATAATGTATAATAAGATAATAGTTGTTAATTTATGGGGGGGAATTTTATGAGCAAAAACAATGCTAAAAAGAATAATAATTACTATTTTCCACTTTTTATGGGAATGGGACTTGTCTTTGGTGTGATACTTGACCAGATAGCAATAGGATTATGTTTAGGTGTTGCTATTGGTCTTGCTTTAGATAATAATAAAAAGAAAAAATAGATTAAATTTGAATATTAATATAAATAAAGAGGATATGTTAAAATGGACCCTTTGTCAAGTACACTAGAAAAAAAGGGTTCTTAAGAAGTTACTAAAAGCTGATTCCTGTATTGCACAGGAGTCAGCTTTTTTAAATTCCACTGGCAACGTTCATTATTGTAATAATCCATGTAATCATCTATCAATATTTTAAGTTCTTCTATTGTTTCACAGCTTTTATAATCAATTTCATCCTTCATATGTCCGAAGAATGATTCTTGCGGAGCATTATCCCAACAATTGCCTCTACGAGACATAGATTGACCCAAGTTATATTTTTTAAGCAATTTTTGAAAGATTGGACTTGTATAATGAGAGCCTTGGTCAGAATGAATAAATGCATCTTTATGTAATTTAAATGACTTTAGTTTAACTAATTTATTTATAGTTTCAGTTACAATATCTATAGCTAAGTTATTAGAAAGATTATAGGCTAATATTTCATTTGTTGATGAATCTTTTATTGTAGATAAATATGCCATCTTATTATTGCCGTACGGCATATATGTAATATCAGTTAACATTACCTTACCAGGTGTATTTTGTTTAAATTCTCTATTTAGCCTATTAGGAACTACTCTGTGTTCCTTTGTAGCTTTAGCGATACGTTTATATGGATTAGCTTTACGTATAGGACAAGTAATGTTATATTTTCGCATAATTCTTTGGATTTTCTTCCTATTCATTATGATATGAAATTTATTTTCTAATATCATTTTTATAGACCTAGAACCTTTCTTGTATCCACGATAGTTAAATGCTTTTAAAATAATTTCTTTAGATTTAAGATCTTTATGCTCCTTTATTCTTCGAGCTCTAAAATTACTTAGAAATTTATAGTAACCAGAAGCAGAGACATTAGCAATTTTGCATAAATGTCTCGTCATATTCTTAAGATTGAAATTTTTAATCAAATTTTGTATTAAATTAAATATTATAGATGACGGTATTTTTTTACTTATCACCTGCCTTTCTTGCAGCTCGAGCTTTTTTATTAATTCAAGCTCCGCTTTAAGATACGCTATTTCAGCATCTTTCTTAGCAAGAATTTCTTCAACAGTTAAATCTCTATTAAGTGTTCTTCCTGAATTTAATGTTCTAGTATCTTCTAAACCTAAAACCCCTTTATCTTTATATGCTGCTCTCCATCTTAAACTAGCAGACTCTATGCGTTTAATTCCAATTACATCAACATCAAATCCCGCATCTTCAAAAATTTTTCTTGAAGTTTTTCCGTTCTCATATTCAGCAATAAACTGTAACTTAAATTCATTAGTATAAGTTATACCTTTCGAGGTTACATTTTTTACATATTTATTTTTAGATAAATCTAGCATTTCTAGATCTGTAAATGTCTTTTTACTCATATTATAATCACTCCTTGTTTAATATTTTATACAAAAAAATCCTATATAGATAGACACTCTTTTTCTAGTGTCCACTATATAGGATCCATTTTATGTTAACATGCCCTCTTTCTTTATATTAATATTGGTTTAAAACAGAGCTTTATATAAAAAAATATTTTTTGAAGTGGATATTGTTTGTAATATTTAATATTACTCTAGTATTACTGTATATGTATCTATTTGTACTACTAAATTTTAAGGAAATACTTATGGAGTTTGGCTGTCGCCACCGCGCTTTACGCTGCAATCTTTTGAGCAAAGACCACTCAAAGTAGTTCGCCTACACGTGGCTCAAAAGGATTTTCGCTACAATCGCTAACTCAAAATCACTTTTAATCGAAAGCTGTATGTAAATTTGAAGCGTATATTTTTTAGTTAGTTATTATAATAAAAGATAGGCCTTTCGGCCATGCCCCTCTGACTAATCCCTAAAGCACTCATACTACTACGCTTATAACATACTCCGCAAACATCATATTACATATCAAGTCTGCTCCGTATCTTATCGCTTCGTAGCATTCGTAGCTTTTTAGGGATAGCCATTCACTGCCCTAAGCCCAATGCCCATTGTCTAGTTTTTATTGGTGCATGAATTAATAAAGAGTATAAAACCTCCACGTTTTAGATAAGTTACTCTACAAGTTTTTTAAATATTAATTTCATCTATAAAGAAAATTAGCCTATTTACCTGGTGTCGGTATTATATTTTAACACTAATATATCGCATTGGATAAAACCGTTGCTCCGCTATCCAATGCTGGTGCAAATATAGCTTTTAAAGGAAATTTCAGCATTTATGTATAAATTAAAGATTACTTGAAATTCACGTAAATGTGAATTTGATAAGTACTAAATTTATTAATATTTCACGTTTTCGTGAATATGAAAATGAGTTTTTATAAGATGTTTAATATATTAAATATTGAAATATACACGTTTATAGGGGGGATTGGAGTGAAAGGTAGTTTTGAAGGTTTATATACATTTCTTGAAGTAGCTGAGATTTATGGAATAGATGATTCATGTTTAAGAAAGCAAGTTGCTCGTGATAAGTTCGTTATTGGTGAAGATGTAAAGAAGATGGGAAGAACATGGATTATAACAGAGCAGGCAATGATTAAAAGTTTTGGAGCTTTGAAGTTTGAGGAATACAAGAAGAAACAACAGAAAAAAGAACATGCTAAAGATAAAAAATTAAATGATATTCATCTACACAGTGGATCAAATGCTCAAAATATTAGTAAAGGAAGTAGGCCAAAGAGAAAAAGATCTAGTAAGAAAGTACATAGCATGAATGATAAGGAAGAAAAGATAAGAGATAGTTGGGTTAATGGAGATATTAAGGGCGTAGAACTTAAAAATTTTTCTTTTAATACAAAAGATAGTGAGTAGATAGAAAAGTCCGTATAAGCTAAAATACGGACTATTTTCGTGTGCTTAAATATCTTAAGTACTCTAATAATATTATAAAATTATTTTTGCCGATTTTATTTTTAAAATTCCGTCAGAATAATGTGTGCCTGAGAATTATCGAGGACTAACGGCTTATCCATATCGACTCTCTTTAATTCTCCGTAGAGTCTGCCGAAAATTACGGTTGTTTTGTCCATATATGCCGCCATAGCCTCGCCTTTTACGGTGAACGGCTTGAATGTAATGTCAACTGCCGAATATCCCGCCTTAAAGTACCACGGTCTTTCAAGCTTTCCGCCTGTGCTTTTAACATTTATCTGCGACAATTTTACAAGATGACCGTCTGTGAAAAAGCAATTTTCGTTGCCGTAACGGTTGTCGCCGACTCTGCTTGCAAGGCAGAGAGAAAAGCGTTTTCCGTCAATAAAGCAGTCGGAGCTTAATCTCTGATAATTATGCTTTCTCGGCTTTGAAAAGCGTGTCCAGTCAAAGTAAGCGTTTGTGGTTGTTTCGTTTAAAGAATATTCCATACCGCCGACACGGATAATTCCGCCTGCGACAAATTTGGGAACAAAGCGTTTGAGATAAAAATATTTTCTGTCTCTCTCAAACGGTGCAATTTCGTTAAGACTTTCGCCCGCCGTCTTTTTGAGATTAATGTTAAAGTAAAGATTTTTTATGCCGCCAAAGTCGATAAAATCACATTTTAAAAATCTTCCGTTCGGTGTGTTTGTCAACTGCAGCTGAAGCCTTTTGTCCGTGTACAAAAGCTCTCCCGAACTGCCCGATTCGGGAAGCTCATTCTTGCTGAAAACAAATTTCTTTACAACACAATCATAAATCACACCGCCTCTTTTAAGGTCGGCAACCGCAATTTTTACCGCAAATTCCATGCCCAGATTTTCAACCGAAAGATAGAGTGAAACCTCTGTGTTGCTTATGAAATAGCAATCTCTTTCGCTGTGTTTTCCGCTTGTTTTGCTCTGTTCGCTGTTATATTCAAAAACAGGCGTTCTTGCCCAGCCTGCACACATAACCTCTCCGTTTTCTTCAAAAACATTATGCTTTTCGGTTATCTCATGTTGCAAAACAATCCCTCCGTGTTCTCGTTTTTAAAATTTTCCATAAAATCACACCATACAATATACACAAAATAATTATGCTTTTCAAGAATTATAACAAAACTGTAAATTTCGTTTTCTGCCGTCAACGGTATATGTACTAATTTTCGGATTTCATGAATAATCTGTAATAATATCATATACCTGTGAGGGCGGTTTTTATGAAGAAATTTGTCATTTTGCTTTTAATCTGCTTATGTTTTCTGCTTTGTTCATGCAGTGCCGACACATCGGGATATCAAAACGAGCTTACCTGCACAGACTGGAGTGCAGAGCTTGACGGCGGCGGAAAGATAAACCTTTCGTTTGACGGTGGCAATGCGTCCCTTATTATGATGAGCGGAAAAGACAAGGCGGAGCTTTGCGGAAAATATGTTGCCGATGATACAACGCTTGTCATATTTGTGCCGAAACTTTACCGAAACTACACCTTTGAATATATTCCCCACGGAAAAAAGCTTGATTTGTCATACAACGGTTCAAAAATCACGCTCAGCCGTGCCGATAACACGCAAAAAACCGAGTAAATCAGCCGTTCAATGTTTCTTATGTACATTTTGAGCGGAATAAGCAGATTAACGAATAATTTTATTGATAAATAAAGTTGTGTGTGTTATAATGTTTTAAGCTATGTTATTATGCCATTTTTGGATTTTTTCGGAGGTATTGTTTTGGTAGTGTTTGGAATTGATCCCGGATATGCCATTGTAGGTTGGGGAGCAATCAATTTTCAATCGAATACATATAAAACTCTCGGTTACGGTGCAATTGAAACCGTTGCCGGAACTGATTTTAACAAACGGCTTGAGTACATCTATGACGAAACCTATACTATTCTCAACAGATGTCGCCCCGACGCCCTTGCAATCGAAAAACTTTACTTTCAGACCAATCAGAAAACGGCTATCAATGTTGCTCAGGCAAGGGGAGTAACCCTGCTTGCGGCACAAAAACTTAAAATACCAATCTTTGAGTACACTCCTCTTCAGGTCAAAACGGCTGTAACGGGATACGGCAAGGCTAAAAAACCACAGGTTATGGAAATGACCGCAAGGCTTTTAAAGCTGAAAGAAATTCCAAAACCCGATGATACCTGTGATGCACTTGCAATTGCAATCTGTCACACACAGGCGGCAGGCTCACAGCTCAGAAGAGTAATGTACGGAAAGGGACTTTAAATATGCTTTATTCCGTAAGAGGAAAACTTATTGCAATAGAATCAAATGCGGCGGTAGTAGAGTGCGGCGGTGTCGGCTATATGTGCCAGACAACAATGAACACACTCAAAGCCATAAAGCTTAACACCGAGGTAATGCTCTACACCTACCTTAATGTAAGGGAAGATGCGGTTGACCTTTTCGGCTTTGCAACAAAGGCAGAGCTTGAAACCTTTAAAAACCTCATCAGCGTAAGCGGTGTAGGGCCAAAGGCAGGACTTGCGGTTTTGTCGGAGCTCAGTCCCGAACAGGTTGCAATGGCGATTGCCTCCGATGACCTCAAAACAATTACAAGAGCACAGGGAATAGGCAAAAAAATTGCACAGAGAATTGTTCTTGAACTCAAGGACAAGCTTGCAAAAGCGGCTAAAGAGGACAGTTCTTTTGCACAGGCGGCACAGAACAGCGTCAATGTTTCAACGGGAAATGTTCCGAAAGCAATCGAGGCACTCGGAGTTTTGGGCTATTCTCCTTCCGATGTTTCGCCCGTACTCGCAACACTCGACAGCGCCTTGCCTGTTGAACAGCTTATTTCGCTCACATTAAAACAGATGGGAAGACAGTAATATATGAGTAAAATGGAATTCTCGGATGAATTTGATTTTGAAAACAGAATAACCGATACTTCCGAAATTCCCGAAGATACGGCAGAGAGCGACAACCCTCTGCGACCGAAAACACTTTCGGAATACATAGGACAGGAAAAGGCAAAGGAAAACCTCAAGGTCTTTATCGAGGCGGCAAAAATCAGAGGCGAAACCCTTGACCATGTACTGCTCTACGGCCCTCCGGGACTCGGTAAAACAACTCTTTCGGGAATCATTGCGAATGAACTCGGTGTGTCAATGAGAATAACCTCAGGCCCTGCAATTGAAAAGCCGGGCGACCTTGCGGCATTGCTTACCAACCTTAACGAGGGCGATGTGCTTTTTATTGACGAAATTCACAGACTGAGCCGTTCCGTTGAAGAAATACTTTACCCTTCAATGGAGGACTTTGCAATTGACATCATCACGGGTAAAGGTCAGATGGCGGCTTCGTATCATCTGCCGTTGCCAAAATTTACACTTGTCGGAGCAACCACAAGAGCAGGTCAGCTGACCGCTCCTTTGCGTGACCGTTTCGGTGTGGTGTTAAGACTTGAGCTCTACACTCCCGAGGAGCTTGCACAGATTGTTGAAAGAAGTGCCGGAATCCTCGGAATAAAAATTGAACATGACGGTGCGCTTGAAATTGCGTCCCGTTCAAGGGGAACACCGCGAATTGCAAACCGACTTTTAAAGCGTGTGCGTGACTTTGCACAGGTTATGTCAAACGGCGTCATCACACTTGAAACCGCAAGAACAGCACTTGACAGACTTGAAATTGACGAACTCGGTCTTGACCGCAACGACAGAAGAATGCTTGAGGCAATCGTTCGTTTTTACAACGGCGGTCCTGTCGGACTTGAAACACTTGCGGCGGCAATCGGTGAAGAGGCTGTAACAATCGAGGATGTCTATGAACCGTATCTTTTGCAGATAGGTTTTGTCAGCAGAACACCGAGGGGCAGATGCATAACCGCCGAGGCTTGCAAGCATCTCGGCTGTGAATTTCCTAAGGGCGTTGTAAATGCACAGCCCACACAGCCGACTCTCTTTGGTGACAGGGAGTCATAAATCAGTCACAATATGAGTGTATAATTCAACAGAGTGCAAGGTTCTTACTTGGGTTATACCGAAAATTTCAGTTTTGAAAATTTACAATCTACAAATTATTTAACGGAGGAATATATATAATGGGAAGATTATTCGGTACAGATGGTGCAAGAGGTGTTGCAAACGCAGAGCTTACACCCGAACTTGCAATGAATATAGGCAGAGCGGCGGCAATGGTTCTTATCAGCGATGAGGTTGAACACCCCACAATTTTAATCGGTAAGGACACAAGACTTTCGGGCGATATGCTCGAGGGCGCACTTATTGCAGGACTTTGCTCGGTAGGTGCAAATGTTCACATTCTCGGGGTAGTTCCTACTCCTGCGGTTGCTTATCTTGTAGGCAAATACAATGCCGATGCAGGTATTATGATTTCCGCATCACACAACCCGTTTGAATTTAACGGTATCAAAATTTTTAGCTCTGACGGATGCAAGCTCCCCGATGCCCTCGAAAACAGGATTGAAGAAATCGTACTTGACCATGTTGTGCCGTATGCATCCGCAACAGATGAAAATATCGGCAGAGTAACATATGATACAGAGGCGGCTGATTTGTATATTGACCACCTTGTTTCGGCAGTTGACTGCGACTTTGAGGGTATGGAAATCGCACTTGACTGCTCAAACGGTTCTTCTTCAAGAACAGCCGAAAAGCTTTTCACAAAGCTTGGTGCAAAGGTTCATATGCTTTTTGACGAGCCTGACGGTGTGAACATCAACCGTGACTGCGGTTCAACTCATATGAGCAAATTGCAGAAGTATGTTCGTGAACACAAGCTTTCATGCGGTCTTGCATTTGACGGTGACGCCGACAGATGTCTTGCAGTTGACGAAAACGGAAGCCTTGTTGACGGCGATTACCTTATTGCAATCTGTGCAAACGATATGAAGCAGAGAGGTGTACTCAAAAAGAATGCCGTTGTCGGAACAATTATGACAAACATGGGCTTTAACAAGTTCTGCGAAGAAAACGATATGCACTTTGTTTCAACAAAGGTTGGCGACAGATATGTTCTTGAGGCTATGATGCAGGAGGGCTACAACATCGGCGGCGAGCAGAGCGGTCACATCATTTTGCTTGACTATGCAACAACAGGCGACGGTCAGCTTTCAGGTGCAATGATTCTCAGCATTATGAAGAGAACAGGCGAAAAGCTCAGTCAGCTTGCAAAGATTATGGAGCGTTTGCCGCAGGTGCTCATTAATGTAAAGGTCAGTAGAGAGGGCAAGCTCTCATTCTATACAGACAGGGAAATCAAGGCTGAAATCGAAAGAGTTAGCGAAATCCTCGGTGACAGAGGCAGAATCCTTGTTCGTGTATCGGGAACAGAACCTCTCGTAAGAGTAATGCTCGAGGGCGAAAACCTCGAAGAAATTCAGAACCTTGCGGAAGAAGCCGCACAGGTAGTAAGGGAAAGACTTGCATAATGCGATTATCTGATAAATGGAAAGATTATGAACTTATAGATACCTCTGACGGGGAAAGACTTGAAAGATGGGGAGATATAATCCTTATCCGTCCCGATCCGCAGATTATCTGGTCAAGCGAAAAGAAAAATCCTCTTTGGTATTCGGCACATGCCCGTTACCACCGCTCAAATCGTGGCGGAGGAAGTTGGGAGCAGTACAAAAAAGTTCCCGACCGCTGGACTGTAAATTACGGCGACCTCGTTTTCAACATCAAGCCTATGGGATTCAAGCACACGGGTGTGTTCCCCGAACAGGCAGTTAACTGGGATTTTGCCGCAGAAAAAATTAAAAACGAAAACAGACCGCTTAAAATTCTCAACCTTTTCGGTTACACAGGCTGTGCCACTCTTGCCTGTATGAACGCAGGCGCAACCGTTTGCCATGTTGACGCATCAAAGGGAATGGTTCAGTGGGCAAAGGAAAATGCCGCATCAAGCGGTATTGCCGACAGACCTGTCCGTTGGCTCGTTGACGATTGCGTAAAATTTGTACAGCGTGAAATCCGCCGTGGCAACAGGTATGACGGAATCATCATGGATCCTCCGTCATACGGCAGAGGTCCGGGCGGTGAGGTCTGGAAACTTGAAGAACAGCTTTATTCACTTGTAACCATGTGCAAACAGGTTCTCTCAGACAATCCGCTGTTTTTCATTCTCAATTCCTACACAACGGGACTTTCTCCCGCTGTAATGGAGTATTTGCTCGGAGTTCTTTTGCAGAAGGACTTCGGCGGAAAAGTATCAAGCGATGAAATAGGACTGAAGGTGAGCGACACGGGACTTGTATTGCCGTGCGGCTCAACCGCAATATGGGAGAAATAATAAATGAGCTTTATTTCACTTGACAACATCAGCTTTTCATATTCCGACATTGAAAGCGGTCAGCCGTACAAAAATGCGGTTGACGGTGTTTCTCTCAACATCGAAAAGGGTGAATTTGTTGCCCTTCTCGGTCACAACGGATGCGGAAAGTCAACTGTTGCAAAACATCTCAATGCAATGCTATTGCCGGATAAGGGCAAAGTGTATGTTGACGGAGATGACACATCAGATGAAAACAAGACATATGACATAAGAGAAAAAGTGGGACTTGTACTTCAAAATCCCGACAACCAGCTTGTTGCAAGCGTTGTTGAGGAAGATGTTGCATTCGGCCCCGAAAACCTCGGAATACCGCCAAAGGAGATCCGACAGAGGGTTGACGATGCCCTCAAAGCCGTTGATATGTACGATTACCGTGAACACGCTCCGTTCAAGCTTTCGGGCGGTCAGAAACAGCGTATTGCAATTGCGGGAATTCTTGCAATGCAGCCGCAATGCATAGTTCTTGACGAACCCACGGCAATGCTTGACCCTAACGGCCGTGACGAGGTAATGACAACGCTTTTAAAACTCAACCGTGAAAAGAATATGACGGTTGTCCTCATCACACACTATATGGAAGAGGCAGTCCTTGCCGACAGAGTTGTCGTTATGGACGCAGGAAAAATCCTCACTCAGGGTACACCCGAAGATGTTTTTTCACAGGCGGAGCTGCTCAAAAAGCACCGTCTTGATGTTCCGCAGGCAACAGAGCTTGCATACAGACTCAGGGGGTGCGGAGTGAAATTTGACAAACTTCCTCTCAATGCAGAGCAATGTGTAAAAATGCTTGAGGAGGTGCTGTCATGAGCAAGGTGCTTGAACTGAAAAATTTAAGCTATGTTTACGGAACAGGCACTCCGTTTGAGAAAACCGCTGTCAATAATTTGAGCCTTTCAATTGAAAAGGGCGAGTTTATCGGCATTATGGGACACACTGGCTCGGGCAAGTCAACACTTGTTCAAATGCTCAACGGACTTATGAAACCAACTTCGGGACAGGTTCTTCTTGATGGCGAGGATATCTGGGCAAATCCCAAGGATATCAGAAAAATCCGTTTCAAAGTCGGAATGGTATTTCAGTATCCCGAATATCAGCTTTTTGAAGAAACTGTTGCCAAGGATATCGCATTCGGCCCTACGAATATGGGTAAGAGCGGTGCAGAGCTTGAAAAAGCGGTAAATGACGCCGCAAGATTTACCGGACTTAAAGACGAACTTCTTGAAAAATCTCCGTTCGACCTTTCGGGCGGTGAAAAGAGAAGGGCGGCAATTGCAGGCGTTATAGCAATGAATCCCGAGGTTCTCGTTCTTGACGAACCAACCGCAGGTCTTGATCCAATGGGCAGAGATGTGCTGTTGAGCCAGATTGTGCAATATCACAAGGAACGCAAAAACACCGTTATCCTTGTATCCCACAGCATGGAAGACATTGCAAGGGTTGCCGATAAGATAATCGTTATGAACAAGTCAAACCTCGTTATGTTTGATAAGACAAAAGAAGTTTTCTCAAAGGGACGAGAGCTTGAAAAAATAGGACTTCGAGTACCGCAGATAACAAAGATTATGCTTGAACTGCGTGAAAAAGGTTTTAATGTTCCCGAAGGAATACTTACTGTTGATGAGGCAATGGACTGTATTTCCTCACTGCTTGACAAGGAGGGTAAAATATGGTAAGAGATGTTGCGTTCGGTCAGTATTTTCCTGCGAACAGCGTAATCCACAAATGTGATCCCCGTGCAAAGCTGATTATGCTTGTCGGATTTCTCGTAATTATTTTCTGTACTTTTAATTATGCTTCGCTTGCACTTGTTGTGCTTTTTACCGCACTTTTTGTTGCGGCAAGCAAGGTGCCTGCAAAGTTCTATTTCAAAAGCATGAAAGTAATTATATTTATTATAATAGTAACCTCAATTCTCAATGTGTTCTACGGTTCGGGTGATCCGCTTGTACAATGGGGAATTTTCAAAATTACCTTAAACGGCATTAACAGAGCAATTTTTGTTTCGGTAAGAATCATCTGTCTTATCCTTGCAAGCTCCTGTCTTACATTCACAACCTCTCCGACAGAACTTACGGACGCAATCGAAAGATTGATGAAGCCGCTTGCAAAACTGCACTTTCCCGTTCACGAGATTGCAATGATGATGTCGCTTGCTTTAAGATTTGTTCCCACACTTCTTGAAGAAACCGACAAAATTACTCAGGCTCAAAAGGCACGAGGTGCCGATATGGAGTCGGGTAATATTATTCAGAGGGTAAAGGCGTTTATCCCTATTCTTATTCCGCTTTTTGTTTCGGCATTCAGAAGAGCCTATGAGCTTGCAACAGCTATGGAGTGCCGTTGCTACCGTGGCGGAACAGGAAGAACACGAATGAAAACTATTCATATGGCAAAGCGTGACTATGTATCTTTTGTAATGGTCGCACTTCTAATCGGCGGAGTGATTTTATGCAACATATTCCTGCCTGCGGCAGTTTAAGAAATCTTCTTCTCACAATTTCATATGACGGAAAAGAGTTCCACGGCTGGCAGATTCAGCAGAACGCAATGACGGTTCAGGAGGCTTTTCAAACTGCTCTTTCTAAGATTATCGGTGATGACTTTGATGTAAAGGGATGCAGTCGCACAGACAGCGGAGTTCACGCAAATATGTACTGCATCAGCCTTAAAACAGAGCATCCTATAAAGCCCGAAAGGCTCAAGGCGGCGCTTAACCGCTGGCTGCCGCTAAGCATTGCGGTTCTTGACTGCAAAGAGGTTGCACCCGATTTTCACGCCCGATATTCCTGCACAAGCAAGGAATATATCTACAAAATCTGGAACAGTGAGGTGCGAAATCCGTTTCTTGACGGATACGCACTTCATTACAGATACAAAATTGACGAAAATCTGCTCGACAAAGCCGCTCAGGCATATGTCGGCAGACACGATTTCACTTCCTTTTGCACGCTTGATAACCGTGAAAAAGGGGATATGACCAGAAATGTAAAAGCCTTTTCGGTAACCCGTGAGGGCGACCTTGTTACAATGAAGGTTGAGGCTGACGGCTTTTTGTATAATATGGTTCGTATTATGGTGGGAACACTTCTCAGGATTCAGCAGGGTAAAATTGCTCCCGATGAGATTCCCTCCATTATAGAAAAGAAAAACAGAAAATATTCGGGTCCCACCGCACAGGCTTGCGGATTGTACCTGAATCGTGTGAATTATGAAAATGACAACAGTTCACAAAAAAGGAGTGAACGCTGATGTTTAAAAAATTTAAAGGACATTATTCAAAACGAAAGACACATAAAACCGACAGAGATGTAATGAGTTATGAGGATATGCCTCTTGACGATTATGAACAGGAAAAAACCGAAATGTCGCCGCAGGCTGTCAAGAAAATCGTACTCGGTGCGTGTATTGCCATTGCGGCAGGCCTTATAGTTTTTGCCTTTGCAAACCGTGACAAGCTCACATGGGAGAACATCTCAAACTGGTGGACTTATGATGTACTCGGAAATGCCGGTCACGGCTATCCCGTTGACATTATCGGTTCCGAGGTTTCATCGGGCAACTTTGCAGTGTCACAGGGACATGCCGTGTATGCGTCGGACACCTCGTTCGTAACCCTTACAAATTCGGGTACAGAGGTTGCACGACTTCAGCTTACACATTCAAATCCCGTAATGAAAAACAATGAAAACAGATTTCTCACATACGGAATCGGCAGTGCAAGCTATGAGATAAGCAGTTTTGACGAAACGCTTTACTCAGGCAATGCCGAAAATAAAATATACACAGGTGATGTTGCCTCAAACGGTACATACTGTCTTGTTACCGAGGACAACGGTTATCTTACAACGCTGTATGCCTACAGCAAAAATAATAATAGAATTTACAAATATTCTTTTTCGGAGTATTATATAACATCGGTAGCAATTAACAAGGACGGCTCCGGTTGCGTTGCCACAGGTGTGTCAAGTGATAAGGGTTCGGCGGTAACGGGTGTTTATGTGCTTGATTTTTCACAGGAAAAGCCTGTTTCAACCTACAAAATTTCGGGTGACAGCGTGCTTGATTGCAAGTATCTGACATCAGATACGGCGGTTCTTGTGGGCTCACAGGCAAGCTATATTGTTAAAAAAGGTGAAAAGAACTACAAAACAGTAAGCTATGAGGACAAAACCCTTTCAAATTACTGCTTTAACACAGATACATCAACCTATACAATGGCTCTTTCAAGGAGCGGTGACGGAAGAAGTGTTGCTCTCATAAGCTATAACAGCAACGGTGAGGCACAGTACACAATAAATACCGAACACAAAGCCGATTCGCTTTCTGTCTACAAGGGTACGGTTGCAATCCTTGACGGAAATGTTGTTTACGGTTATAATCAAAATGGCGATTTGCTTTATTCGACAAATTCGGGAACCGGTTCAAAAAAGATTGTGCTTGCCTCGGACTACACCGCTTACATTCTCAGCGTAAATCAAATTAGGTTTATTGACCTTGACAATGTATCGAGTGACGATACCGCTCAAACTTCAAAACAGGAGTAATAAATTTGGTTGCAGATATAATTATTATTGCCGTGTTTGCGCTTTTGTTTTTTATTGATTTCAAGCGCGGCATAGCAATTACAATTCTCAATGTTGCAGGTTTGGCTCTTACGGGCTTTCTTGCATATCACATTTCAAATTTTCTTGCATCATGGGTTTATACGGCATTTGTTCAGCAGACCTTAACAACAAATCTGCAACAAATGATTGACACTCAGGGCATCAACTCAGCCATTGCAAACAGTTTTTCGGCTTTGCCAAACTGGGTTATGGGAATGCTCGGATTCTTCCTTTCAATTTTCGGAATGGATTCAAGTGTCTATACAAACGATTTTCAGGTTCCGAACTCTGCCGCATCGGCGGTGTCAACTTCGGTGGAAAATCTTATTCAGCCGGTTATCACAGGAATGTTCCGCTTGGTTATCGGTGTAGTTATTTCAATAATTATCTTTATAATTATAAAAATTCTAGTTAAAAAACTTGCGAGAGTGTTTAAAATACCCGTGGTGAAACAGATTAATAAGCTTCTCGGCGGTGTGTTGGGACTTGCGGAGGCGGCAATCCTTGTGTTTTTTGCCGTTAATATCTTTTCGGGAGTGCTTGAATTTTCAAACCCCGAAATGCTTAATAATCCGATGATTTCGGGTGCTGTTTTTAAATTTTTCAGCGTTGCAGTTTGAATGAAGAAACAGGAGGGAACAGTAATGGAAAAAGAAAAAGATGTGTGGAGCTTTAAAACATCCGATTTGGTTACTATACCTAATATTATAACTTATGTAAGATTTGTGCTTATAATCCCGTTTGTATATTTTTTCCTTGCGGAACAGTATATATATGCGGCAATATGTATAGGTTTGTCGGGGCTTTCCGATTGCTTTGACGGAATGGCTGCCAGAAAACTCAATCAGGTAACTCCTCTCGGAAAAATCCTTGATCCCATTGCAGACAAGGTAACGCTTTTTGCGGTCGTTATCTGTATGGTGATTTATGTGCCTATGGTTCTTCCGATTCTTGTAACACTTCTGGTCAAAGACCTTATTATGCTCCTCGGAGGTGCCGATTTAATCAAAAAAAGACTCACTCCGCCTTCTGCAAACTGGTACGGAAAGGTCGGAACAATTATTTTCTACTTTTCCGTATGTCTTATCGTATTTCTCAAGGCCTTTTTTGCCTACGAAAATATGGTGCTTGATCTGATATTGCTTTCGGTTACAGCCGCATCCATGTTATACGCTTTGTATCGTTACGGCAAAATCTATTTTGCAATGATTAAGGAGTACAACGAATCACTTAAAAAGACAGCTGACATTAAAAATAAATAAATTCCGACAAATAAATATTGAATTATTTGTTAAACAGTTGTATAATTCTTATATTACCATGACAGCAAATGTGCAATTTGGTGTCCTAAAAAGGAGTATGCTATGCTTTGTACAAGATGCGGAAAACGGCCTGCGGTTGTTTTCGTTTCAAATAATAATTCCAAAGACGCCCCGACGGCAGGTTATTGCCTTACCTGTGCAAAAGAGCTTGGAATCAAGCCGGTTGAGGATCTTATCAGCAAAATGGGTATCTCGGATGAGGACCTTGAAAATGTTCAGGATCAGATGAACACCCTCATGAACAGTATGGGTGACGGCGATATGTCACAGCTTATGGAACAGCTTGGTGCGGATAACCTTGCCGAGCAGATGGGCGATTTTTCTAAAGACGGTGACGGCAGTGAGGATGATGACTTCTCTCACGGTGCACCTGCATTCCCTGCATTTTTCAACAGTATGTTCGGCGGACAGAACAACAATGCGACAAATCAGGATAATAATAAAAAGGGCAAAAAAGAGAAAAAAGAAAAGAACAGAAAGCACATCAATCTTTACTGTGAAGACCTCACACGCAAGGCGAGAGAGGGCAAAATCGACCGCATTGTCGGCAGAGACAGCGAGATTGAGCGTGTAATTCAGATTCTTTCAAGAAGAACAAAGAACAATCCTTGCCTTATCGGTGAACCAGGTGTAGGTAAAACCGCTATTGCAGAGGGGCTTGCTCTCCGCATTGCCGCAGGAAATGTTCCTCAAAGACTTAAAAACAAGGAAATTCAGCTTCTTGACCTCACATCACTTGTTGCAGGTACTCAGTTCAGAGGTCAGTTTGAAAGCAGAATCAAAGGACTTGTTTCCGAAATCAAGGAGAACGGCAACATAATTCTCTTTATTGATGAGGTTCACAGCCTTGTCGGCACAGGTGACAACGAGGGTACAATGAATGCCGCAAATATCCTCAAACCGGCTCTTTCAAGGGGCGAAGTTCAGGTCATCGGTGCTACAACATTCAACGAATACAGAAAATATATCGAAAAGGATTCTGCTCTTGAAAGAAGATTTCAGCCTGTAAAGGTCGGCGAGCCTACAATTGCTCAGTCAATTGATGTTATCGCAGGCGTAAAAGGCTATTATGAGGCACATCACCGTGTAATTGTTGATGATGATATCGTTCGCAAGACGGTTGTCCTTTCAGAAAGATACATAACAGACCGTTTTCTTCCCGACAAAGCAATCGACCTTCTTGATGAAAGCTGTGCCTGTGCTGCTCTCCGCAATAAAAGCATGGAGCGTCACGATAAGCTTGAGGACGAAAGACAGAAGCTTCTTATCAAAAAGGACGCTCTTACAAATGCCGATGAGGTAAACTATGAACAGCTTGCCGAGGTCAACACAAGCCTTGCAAGAATTGACAGCGACCTTAAAGAAATTGATCCCGAAACTCTCGTTTCAAAGGTTACAGAGGAGGATATCGCCAAGGTAATCGAACTCTGGACAGGCATCCCCGCATCAAGAATCAAGGAAAATGAGCTTTCAAAGCTTGCCGACCTTGAGAACGAGCTTAAAAAGAAAATTATCGGTCAGGACGAGGCTGTAAAGGCTCTTGCATCTGCAATCAGAAGAAGCAGAGTTCAGATTTCACCTCGCCGCAGACCTGCATCGTTCATCTTTGTAGGTCCTACAGGTGTCGGTAAAACAGAGCTTGTAAAGGTTCTCAGCAAGGAACTTTTCGATACCCCCGAGACTCTTATCAGACTTGATATGAGTGAATTTATGGAGAAACATTCGGTTTCTAAAATTATCGGTTCACCGCCCGGATATGTCGGTTACGATGAGGCAGGACAGGTAACGGAGAAAGTTCGCCGCAGACCTTATTCGGTTCTCCTCTTTGATGAAATCGAAAAGGCTCATCCCGATGTTCTCAATATTTTGCTCCAAATTCTTGACGAGGGCAGAGTTACAGACGCTCACGGCAGAACAGTAAACTTTGAAAATACTGTTATCATTATGACATCAAATGCCGGTTCTGCATCTAAGGACAGCGCATTAGGCTTTGGCAAGACTGAAGAAGATGCCTCAAAAGAAAAGGTTATGAAGGCACTTTCCGAGTTCCTCCGTCCTGAATTTATCGCAAGAGTTGATGAGGTTATTGTATTCAACAGCCTTAAAAAGGACGATTTTGTAAAGATTGCAGACCTTATGCTCTCTGAGTATGTACCGACTCTTGAGGAAAAGCACATCAAATTCACATTTGACGAAAAGGTTTGTCAGCTCCTTGCAGAAAAGTCATGCAACGGTGCAAGCGGTGCTCGTGACCTCAGAAATACAATTCGCAGAGAGGTTGAGGAGAAAATTGCAAACGCAATGATTGAGGCAGGTGCAGGCGGTGTTACTGCAATGCACCTTACAGCCGAAAACGGTGAGCCTGTTCTTCAGTCAATCTGATTTTTTACGGTAAAAGTTAACACATAAAATTTCCGCATATCGGGCAGTCATCACGATTGCCCGATTTTTTGTATGCAGTATAATTCTATTAAAGAACAATCATACACGGTGAGCCACCGTACCCTGTTCGTGTAGATAGTTTGTAATATCAAAAAACATATAATGTCCGAGCGGAAGTTTTTTTAAAATTGAAAGTTGAAAATTGAAAATGTAAAATTGTGGTCGGGCAGACAGTTTGCAAAATGCAAATCATTGTCGCCCGACTGTTTTTGTATATATAGAAGTTGCGTTTAAATGTATGGGCGGATATCATGCGCCCGCACGGCGAGCCGCCGTCCCCAATTCGTGCAGACAGTTTGTAAATATCAAAAAACATATTGCATCATTACTTTCGGGAGTCCAAAAAACGCTCATACGGTTGGATTACACAGACAATTGCAATGTTACGCTCGGGCATAATTTGTTTTGCATTATACAAACTGTCTACACGAGAGAAAAAACACAAGAGAAAAAACGGCTGTGTAGCATAATGTACACAGCCGTCTTTTGAAAATAAAATGAAAGAAAGATTAACCTTTTACAGCACCTGAAACAACACCCTCGATGATGTATTTCTGACATGCAAAGTAGAAAATAATAATCGGAACGATACTCAGAACGATAAGCGCCATAATAGCACTTGTGTCCGTATGACCGTAACTGCCGTTAAGATACTGAATATGAATCGGAATAGTTTTGTAATCCATATCAAGAATAAGATAGGGGAGAAGGTAGTCGTTCCAAATCCACATTGTTTCAAGGATTGCAACCGAAATAAAAGTAGGTTTCATAATCGGAAGAACAATACCGAAGAATGTTCTCAAAGGACCTGCTCCGTCAACATCTGCGGCTTCCTCAATTTCAACAGGAATTGATTTAACAAATCCCGAGAACATAAATACCGCAAGTCCTGCTCCGAATCCGAGGTATATAATCAAAATACCCCACGGAGTTGTAAGCTTGAGACTGTCGGCTGTCTTTGAGAGGGTAAACATTACCATCTGGAAAGGAATAACCATTGAGAAAATGCAGAAATAGTAGATGATTTTGCATATACGAGAATTTGAACGCTGCAAGTACCACGCACACATTGATGTGCAGAAAAGAATAAGCACAACACCGCCGATTGTAATGAAGAAGCTCCATACAATTGACTTCCAGAACGGATAGTTGCCGTGGAACATACCTGTCATATAGCTTTGAAAGCCCTGAAAACTGTCTGCATTCGGAAATTCAAAGATTGCACGGCTGATTGCCGCATTGCTCTTGAAGGAGTTCATCAGTACAATGAAAACGGGAGCAACATAGAATACTGACACAATAGAAAAGAGAATTGTTAAAATTTTCATTCCTACGGTTTGTTTTTTCTTTACAGGCCTATCCTTAGCCTTTGCTGCAACTTTTGCCATTACTGCTGAACCTCCTTTCTTCTTGTGAAGTAAAGCTGAATAAGGGCAATGATAACAACAATTACGAAGAAGATAACGCCCTCAGCCTGACCTACGCCACGAGAATTCTGGTTTGCATAGAATGTATTGTAAATATTGAGAGCCATCATTTCCGTCTGATAAACCATTGTACCGCTTCCCTGTGATACAATACCCGGAGCACCGCCTGTGAGGGCAAGGTTCTGGTCGAACAGCTTAAATGAGTTTGTAAGTGTAAGGAATGTGCAGATTGTGATGGAAGGCATCATCATCGGCAATGTTACATTTGTAAGCAACTGTTTTTTGCCTGCGCCGTCAATTTTAGCCGCCTCATAAAGATCATGAGGTACGCTCTGGAAACCTGCAATGTAAATAATCATCATATAACCTGCCTGTTGCCAGCACATAAGAATTACAAGTCCCCAGAAACCGTAGTTTGCGTTAAGCGCAAGGTTTGTTCCGTAATACTGAAGAATACCGTTAAAAATGTACTGCCAGATGTAGCCGAGAATGATACCGCCTACAAGGTTAGGAACAAAGAAAACAGTTCTGAATACATTTGAACCCCTGATTCCGAGCGTGAGTGCATACGCCACAAAAAACGCAATGAGGTTAATGAGTATAACCGATACTATAACAAACAGTACCGTAAACCAGAATGAATGTAAAAAGCCCTCATTCTGAAAGGCCTTGACATAGTTTCCGAACCCAATGAATACTGCGTCGCTTGTTGTTCTGAATTTACAGAATGAAAGGTAAATGCCGTTAAAGAACGGATATACAAAACCTATAAGGAAAGCAGCAAGAGTAGGAAGAACAAATATAAGAAAATAAATTTTTCTTTTAGGTTTTCTAAACATAATATTTTGCCTTTCCGTTCATAAAAAAGGGGGGCGGAATGCCGCCCCCCTACCGAACCTGTTAAATTAAAACAGAAATCTTACAATCAGCCGTTAGCCTTTGCATATTCTGTTTTCCAACCCTGTACAAATGCAGTCTTAACAGCATCCCAGTCGCCTGTGCCTGCTGCATACTGTGTAAGAGCTGTGCCAACACCGTTTTTCCAATCTTCACTTGGCATTGTTGTGAAGTTCCAGCTTACAGGAGTTTTGCCTGCTGCTGTGAGCTCGTTATCAGCCTTAACAAACACATTGGTTGCTTCCTTAGCATTCTTGAAAGGAATTACAAAGCCCATATCATCAGCAAGAGCAGATGTACCTGTTTTGTTTGTTACACACCAGTTCAAGAATTCAAGAGTAGCTGCCTGATCGTCAGCACTTGCCTTGTTGTTTACACACCAGTAGTTCTCTGAACCTGTGCAAAGACCCTGATTAGCTTCATCGCCTGCGCCGATGTAAATCGGGAGCATGCCGAGTTGGTCGTCCTTCATACCTGCCTTGGTAACTATTGAATATTCCCAGCTGCCGTTCTGGAAGAATACTGCTTCGCCTGATGTGAACTCAGTTTCAGCGTCTGTACCCTTCTTGCTTGCGAGGTCTGCAGGATCACATGTTGAATCTGTGATGTAGAGATCCCAGATGTTCTTATAGTTATCAAGGTATTTACCCTCGATAGCGTCTGTTGATTTGATGCCCTTATCCTTGTACTCAAAGTAGATAGGAAGGTTAGCAAGGTGAGTTTTGAATCTCCAGTCAGATGAAGAATCCATACCTGCTGATGTGAACGCACCCTTAACGCCGAGCTTATCCTTGTTCTTCTGGATTTCATCGGCAACAGTCTTTAACTTCTCAAAGCTGTTGATGTCCTCAATTTTCTTAACCGAAGCAAAGTCAGAATCGCAATACTTCTGGAGAAGAGTCTTGTTGTAGATAATGCCGTATGTTTCAATTACATAAGCAATACCGTAAACCTTGCCGTCCTCTTCAAGTGCATAATCCTTTGAAGTAAGCTGATTGTAAATTTCTGATGAGCTGAGGTCTGCACAATAGTCTTTCCAGTTAGCAAGACCTACAGGACCGTTAACCTGGAAGAGTGTAGGAGCGTTGTCCTTGTCCATCTCTGCTGTAAGTGTTGACTCATAAGTACCCTCGGCAGCTGTCTTAACAGTTACCTCAACACCTGTTTCGTCCGTGTACTTCTTAGCAAGAGCCTGCCAATCCTTGTCCTGCTCAGGCTTAAAGTTAAGATAGTAAACTTTACCGTTTTTTGCGTTGCCTGCTGCATTTTTTGAATCATCTTTTGATGAACCTGATGATGAAGAACCGCCGCAGCCTGCAAGAGCAGTAGCAGTCATCATACCTGCAACTGCAAGAGCTGCAGCTCTTTTGAGTGTTGATTTTTTCATAGCTTTCACCTTAATTAAAAATATTTATCCGCTAAACCCGGATATTGGCGAGAGAACAACATTCTGTGTTCTCTCTATTGCCACAATCATAACACACTATTTATGAAAATACAATAGATTTTTTAAAAAATTTCTCTGTGATTAGTCAAAACGAAGGTATTGACCAAATGTAATTTCAAAATCAAACAAAAAACAACCGCATATTTTCTGAGTTTTTTGACTTATTTGTCAAATAAGAAATATTAAAGCAACATTAAAGTTACAATATTGTAACCTGTCAAATATGGTCATTCTATTGAAAATGACAAGCGTTTTGTGCTAAGATTATGTCAAATTTGTTTTTTAAGAAGGTTAATTTAGCAATTATGAAAAATTTCAATCAATCATCACTTGCACGATTTTTCACCCGATTTCCTAAGCTGTTATTTGCGGGATTGATGTACTCAATTCCGTTTGCCGTATTTTCCGGAATATTCATTCTCATAAGCTTTCTGTCCGGATTCAACAATGTAATATTATGGAGCTTGGGTATAATTCCCGCAATGCCGTTCTATTCCGGACTTGTAATGGTAATCCGCAAAATTTCGGTTGAAAAAGAGGATGTAAATGTTTTCAAAACTTTTGTACAGGCATTTCGTGAAAATCTGAAAAAATCAATCTTCAACGGATTTGTCGCTTACCTCATAGTAGCATGTTCGTTTTTTGCAATTCTCTATTACGGAACACTTGCTCAGACAGACATCGTTTACGGCTCTGTCTTTACTATATATATAGTGTTCTCAATTGCAATGCTGATTATGCTGTTCTATGTACCCCTGCTAACAATTACCTATGACCTCAGACTCCGTGACATTTATAAAAATTCTCTCCTGTTGATTTTCGGTAAAATTCTCAGAAATATTGTAGCACTTGTGCTTGTCGTAATAGTTTCATTCGCAGTATTCCTCGCAGTAATCTATGCAAAGGGTGCAATGCTTGTTGTTGCAGTTGCTCTCTCGGTAATTTTCTACCCGATGATTGCAACCTATATAATAGTATCCGTAATCGCAAAAGGCGTGCAGGAGTCTGTCGGTTACTTTACAGGTGATAATGTGCAGTATGTCCTTACGGAAGAAGAAGTTCAGCGTGAAACCGAAGCAGTCGAAAACGCAAACTCCGATGATGACTACATCTTCGTCAACGGCAGAATGATTAAAAATCCGGCTAAAACGAATACGAAAGAGTAATTTTTAAAGCACTTTGCAAAATGCAGGGTGCTTTTGGTTTTATATGCATAATGTGTTAGGCATATATGTGTGATTGACGTGATTGCTGTTTTTTGACTGACATTTGACTAATAGCAATATTATGCGATATTTCGCAATATTTTACGGTAAAAATAAACAAATAAAAACCGCACCAAAGAGCCTGAAAACGGCTTTCTGATGCGGTTTTTGTTATGGAGCTGAAGAAGGGACTTGAACCCTCGACCTACTGATTACGAATCAGTTGCGCTACCAACTGCGCTACTCCAGCGTTTAATTTTTCGGTTGTTCGGCTGTAATAAAGCAAAAAATACAGAACGCAGAAATTGCATAAAATATACACACTAACTTCCGCTACATGATTATACATCAAAAATTTAAAGATTTCAATACCAAATTTGAAAAAGAGGTTTACAAAAACCGGAAGAGAGGCATAAAAGTTTTACGAATCAATAATAATAGATGCAGGTATAGTTCATCAAAAAAATATTTATGAATACAAAATAATGCACAAAAATCATGCTGATTTTTGTTTAGTGAAGTGTTATCACATTTGTGGAATATTTTATTTAAAAGTATTATAATTGAATCGCAGTGTGCAAAGCGGAAATACTTTTATGTGATAGGATGTGCAGAAGATGCCCAAAAGAAAGTGCAGTAATATCGACGCTTCGGTAGGACTCAGAATGCGTTATTACAGAATTCAGTGCGGACTTACCCAACAGCAGGTTGCGGACGCATTAAAGATAAACAGAACAACTTATACAAAATATGAAACGGGAGTTTCCGAACCAAGCCACGAGCTTCTCGGAAAAATCGTTAAAATGTTCGGTATCGATTATAACGCAATTCTTGACAACAGAGATTATTTTGAAAGAAGAGTTGCCGACGGTGACATGACGCTCAATGTACTGACTCTTTCCGAAAGAGCAATCATTGCAAGATATCGCTCAATGTCTAAAGAAGATCAGAAGAAAATTTGTGAATATATAGATATGCTCTACAATGAAAAAGCAAAGAAGATTTTGTAAAAAACACTTTACTTTTGACTTTGATTGTGATAATATAAAACAGATGACCGTGTCTCGGAACAGGGAGTATGCCGTTTGTCGGATTTTCACAGCCCTGCCCTGAGATGTTGGCGACTATTTTTGAAAGGTGGAATTTTTAATGCTTAAAGAAGAAAAGCAGGCTATCATGGCTGAGTACGCAACTCACGAAGGCGACACAGGTTCTCCGGAGGTTCAGATTGCTCTTCTTACAAAGAGAATCAATGACCTTACCGAGCACCTCAAGGTTCACAAGAAGGATCACCACAGCAGAAGAGGTCTTCTCAAGATGGTTGGTCAGAGAAGAAGCCTTCTCGCTTACCTCACAAAGGTAGACATTGAGAGATATCGTTCTATCATTGCAAGACTCGGTATCCGTAAGTAATTTTTTAAGTACACAAGGGCAAGCGAAAGCTTGCCCTAAATTCGATTTTCTGCGGGATTTTTATTTGCTGTTTTTTAGCGGTAAAACGATTAAATAACATATGCTTTTGTGTGTTTGTCAGTTTTGTTTAATGGTTTTATTGCTAAATCGGCGTAAAATCCCGTTTGAATAAATTTGAACTTTATTTAAAATGTGAAACTTATGTTTCGGAAAGGATTTTACTAAAATGAATCGACTTATGACATTCGACAAATACAGAGTATTTGAAACAGAATTTGCCGGCAGACCTTTAAAGGTTGAAACAGGCAAGATGACACAGCTTGCAAACGGTGCGTGTCTTGTTCACTACGGTGACACAACAGTTCATGTTGCTGTTACAGCATCAGAAAAGCCAAGAGAGGGCGTTGATTTCTTCCCGCTTTCGGTTGACTATGAAGAAAAGATGTACGCAGTAGGCAAAATCCCCGGTTCTTACCTCAAGAGAGAGGGCAGACCTTCGGAAAAGGCTATCCTCACAAGCCGTGTAATCGACCGTCCTATCCGTCCTCTTTTCGACAAGAGCATGAGAAACGATGTTTCAATCGTTTGTACGGTAATGAGTGTTGATCCCGACTGTCAGCCTGAAATTGTTGCCATGATCGGTGCTTCAATCGCAATTTCAATTTCTGATGTTCCGTGGAACGGACCTATCTCGGGTTGTTCTGTAGGTATGATTGACGGTGAGTACATCATCAACCCGACAGAGGAGCAGAGAAAGGTTTCTCAGATGGCAACAACAGTTGCCTCAACAAGCACAAGAATTGCTATGATCGAGGCAGGTGCTAACTGCGTATCTGATGACGATATGTACAACGCTATTATGGCAGGTCACGAGGCTAACCAGAAGATTATCAGCTTTATTGAGGAAATCAAGGCTGAAATCGGCAAGCCTAAGTTTGAGTTTGCAAGTCTTGAACCCGACCATGATATGTTTGAGGCAATCAAGGCATTTGCAGAAGAAGATGTTAAGGTTGCTCTTGATACAGATGATAAGAGAATTCGTGACGAAAGACTCAAACCTATCTATGAGGCAGTTCACGCAAAATTTGACGAGATTTATCCAGAAAGCGAAGCTCTCATTGACGAGTGCCTTTATAAGACACAGAAGTTCATTGTTCGCCGTTGGTTACTCGATGAGCAGAAGCGTGTTGACGGCAGAGGAATGGACGATATCCGTCCTCTCGCATCAGAGGTTGGCGTAATTCCGAGAGTTCACGGTTCGGGTATGTTCACAAGAGGACAGACTCAGGTTCTCACAATCGCAACACTCGGTCCTGTTTCCGACAAACAGCTTCTTGACGGCATTGACGGTGAAACAGAAAAGAGATATATCCACCACTACAACTTCCCAAGCTACTCAGTCGGCGAAACAAAGCCAAGCCGTGGTCCGGGCAGAAGAGAAATCGGTCACGGTGCTCTTGCAGAAAGAGCACTTGTTCCTGTAATTCCTTCGGTAGAAGAATTCCCGTATGCACTTCGCCTTGTTTCGGAAGTTCTTTCTTCAAACGGTTCAACTTCACAGGGTTCAATCTGCGGTTCAACTCTTGCTCTTATGGACGCAGGTGTTCCGATTAAGGCTCCTGTTGCAGGTATCTCATGCGGTCTTATCACAGAGGGCGACCGTTGGATGACAATGGTTGATATTCAGGGTCTTGAGGACTTCTTCGGTGATATGGACTTTAAGGTAGCAGGTACACATGACGGTATCACAGCTATTCAGATGGACCTCAAAATCAGCGGTCTTACTCCCGAAATGGTTAAAGAGGCTCTTGCCAAGACTCACAAGGCTCGTAACTACATTCTTGATGAAGTAATGCTCAAGGCTATTGCAGAGCCGAGAGAAGAGCTTTCAAAGTACGCTCCCAAGATGTTCACAACAACAATTCCTGCCGATAAAATCAGCGAGGTTATCGGTAAGAGCGGTAAGGTTATCAAGGAAATTCAGGCTGAATGCGAAGTTAAGGTTGACATTGAGGAAGACGGCGAACTCGGACAGGTATTTGTTTCGGGTATTGATTCCGACAAGTGTAAGCGTGCAATCGAAATCATCAACACAATCGCTGTTGATCCTGAGCCGGGTGCAATGTACCTCGGTAAGGTTACTCGTATTATGGACTTCGGCGCTTTCGTTGAAATCGCTCCGGGTAAGGAAGGTCTTGTTCACATTTCTCAGCTTGATGTTAAGCGTACAGAGAATGTAACAGATGTTGTTAATGTAGGCGATATCATCCGTGTTAAGGTAATGGAAATTGACGATAAGGGCAGACTCAATCTCTCTCGCCGTCAGGTTCTTATTGATGTTGACGGTCTTGTTCCCGAAAACGACATTGACGCAGAAAGAGCAGCTCGTCCACGCAGACCTCACAATGACCGCAGAGGCGGCTTTAACAGAAACAACAGAAAGTAATTTTTGTAGTCTTAAATCTAATATTTTTTAATATTTATACAATCAGTCCCTTTCAATTTGCAAATGCATTGAAAGGGACTGTTTTGTTAATTGAAAATTGAAAGTGGAAAATTATGCTTTGGTGGGTAAATGTCATACACTCAAAATATTAAAAACTAAAATAAAAAGCGGTGGTCAATGCCACCGCTAAATTAATGCAATTATTTAGTTTGCATATCTTGAAAGATTATCCCAATCAATATCGTCTTCGGAAACAAAGTCACCGTTTTCCGCTTCTGTAATATCTTTATACTCCTGTTCGGTAACTTTTGTGTAGTCAGGATCCCAAGCAAGTACGAGTTTCTTAATCAATTCGTAGGCAAGTTCCTTGTCACTGTCGGGAAGCATATCAATCATTTTAGCAATTTCAGCTGTTTTCGTACTCATATACGGCAACTCCTTTCATTTATAAATATCTCTACGAGAACCTATATCCATAATATATATTATTTCATAAGTACCGTCAAGTAACCTTTTAAAAATAATACGGTATTTACCGATTCTTAATCGTTGTCTGCCGTCATCAAATCCCTGCATTAATTTTATATCACCTTTAGGAGGATTAATTTTTAACCCCTCAATTCCAATTCTGATACGATTAACTGTTGCTTTATCGGATTTTGCAAGGAACTTGAGTGCAGCTTTTGAATATTTTACTTCCATAATAACAACCCGTTTGTATTTTTCTTTAACAATATTATATCATCGCTTTTCTTTTAAATCAATAGCAAAATAATTTCATATACAACCAGACACATGAACAAAATTTGCATGGTGTTTAAATTATCCTAATCATCTTGATTTCAACTTGATAACATAGTATAATTGACTTAACAAAAATTTCCGACAAATACGGACACAGATTTATAAAGGAGAGAATACAATGCAGGTTAAAATTTCCGATTCTATAAAATACATTGGCGTTGATGACAAGACAATCGACCTTTTTGAAAGTCAGTATCTTGTTCCCAACGGAATTTCTTACAACTCATATCTTATTGTTGACGAAAAGGTTGCAATTATGGATACGGTTGACAAGAGAAAGACTGACGAATGGCTTGAAAATCTTGACAGAGAGCTTAACGGCAGAACACCCGATTATCTTGTAATCAGCCACCTTGAACCCGACCATGCGTCAAATATTAAGGTCGTTTCCGAGAAATATCCGTCAATGAAGCTTGTTGGTAATGCAAAGACTTTTTCAATGCTCCCACAGTTTTTTCCGGATTTTGATTTTGCCGATAAAACCGTTACAGTCAAAGAGGGTGACGAACTTGAACTCGGTTCGCACAAGCTTACATTCATAATGGCTCCCATGGTTCATTGGCCTGAGGTTATGGTTTCATATGAAAGCGCAGAAAAGGTTCTTTTCTCTGCGGACGGCTTCGGCACATTCGGCGCACTTGACGCTCAGGAGGATGATTGGGCTTGCGAGGCAAGAAGATATTACTTCAATATCTGCGGTAAGTACGGTGTTCAGGTTCAGAATCTTCTCAAAAAAGCCGCAAATCTTGATATTCGGAAAATCTGCCCGCTTCACGGTCCTGTTCTTGACGAAAATCTCGGTTGGTACATCGGTCTTTACGATACATGGAGCAAATATGAGCCTGAAACAGAGGGTGTATTTATTGCTTACTGTTCTGTTCACGGCAACACAGCCAAGGCTGCCGAAAAGCTTTGTGAAATCATCAAATCAAAAACCGACAAAAAGGTTTCGATTGCCGACCTTTCACGCACAGACATTGCCGAGGATATTGAGGACGCATTCCGTTTCAGCAGAATGGTTGTTATCGCACCGAGCTATGACGGCGGCGTGTTCCCGATAATGAACGATTTCCTGCACCACCTTAAAATCAAGGGCTACAAGAACAGAAAGGTTGCTATGGTTGAAAACGGCTCTTGGGCTCCTTCAGCCGCAAAGACAATGAGAACATATCTTGAAGAAATGAAAAATGTTGAAATTTGTCCTACTGTTGTGACAATCCGTTCTGCCATGAAAGAAGAAAATATTCCTCAGCTTGAACAGCTTGCTGATGAAATTCTTGGATAATATCATAATAAATTGACATAAATACAATAATAAAAGGATATAAATATATATTTATAGCTTCAATAATTACACCTAAAAGATTGCGAATTTTGTTCTGCAAAGGTTGAGATTGTTATTTTTGTAACAATTAGATAAAAATTCCAA
>OODO01000583.1_pt1 | contig 32667 bp, 28 predicted proteins | sample 1671261 | NCBI WGS metagenome assembly OODO01 (sample SAMN06348138, study PRJEB24527) | human gut metagenome | biome: human gut; feature: ankylosing spondylitis patient; material: feces | host: Homo sapiens | place: China | collected 2015-10 | reverse complement strand
CCACGATTCATGGTCATAATGAATTTGCCAACAAAGCCTGCCCCTGCTTTGATGTAAAAAAGGAGTGGGGGAAGGAGTAAAACAAAAAATAGCGGATCTTCACAGACCCGCTATTTCCTATTATTTTAAATTTTTTAAGTGTTTATTGTAAATTTTCTAGCCTTATACAATGCCCTGAGCCATCATAGCCTTAGCTACCTTCAGGAAACCGGCTACGTTTGCACCCTTTACGTAATTTACGTAACCGTCTGGCTCTGTACCATACTTCACGCAGTTTGCGTGAATATCGTTCATGATGTCGTGGAGCTTAGCATCAACCTCCTCACGAGACCACTTCAGACGCTCTGAGTTCTGGCTCATCTCAAGACCTGATACTGCAACACCACCTGCGTTGGCTGCCTTACCTGGAGAGTAGAGAATCTTAGCATCCTGGAATACCTTGATAGCCTCTGGAGTAGAAGGCATGTTAGCACCCTCGCTTACTGCGATTACGCCGTTGGCGATGAGAGCCTTGGCTGCCTCCTCGTTGATTTCGTTCTGAGTAGCTGATGGGAGAGCGATGTCTGCCTTCTCAAACCAAGGCTTAGCACCCGCAACATATTTTACACCATACTTCTCTGCATACTCCTTGATACGACCACGCTCTACGTTCTTGAGCTCCATGATGTAATCGAGCTTCTCGCGGTCGATTCCGTCTGGGTCGTAGATGTAACCGTCTGAATCTGAACATGTAACTGGCTTAGCACCCAACTGGAGCAACTTCTCCATAGTGTACTGGGCTACATTACCTGAACCTGAAACCAAAACAGTCTTGCCCTTGATGTCAATACCCTTGGTAGCGAGCATGTTGCAGAGGAAGTATACGTTACCGTAACCTGTAGCCTCAGGACGGATCAATGAACCGCCGAACTCCTGACCCTTACCGGTCAAGACGCCCTGGAACTGGTGTGTCAACTTCTTGTACATTCCGAAGAGGTAACCTACCTCACGGCCACCTACACCGATGTCACCAGCTGGAACATCCTCGTCTGGACCCATGTGACGGTAAAGCTCTGTCATGAAAGCCTGACAGAAACGCATTACCTCGTTGTTGCTCTTGCCACGTGGAGAGAAGTCGGAACCACCCTTAGCACCACCCATTGGGAGAGTTGTAAGAGAGTTCTTGAATGTCTGCTCGAAAGCCAAGAACTTCAAAATACCCAAGTTTACTGACTTGTGGTAGCGAAGACCTCCCTTGTAAGGGCCAATCGCGTTGTTGTGCTGTACGCGGTAACCCATGTTAGTCTGTACGTTGCCCTTATCATCTACCCAAGATACGCGGAACTGGATGATGCGGTCTGGAATGCAGAGACGCTCGATGAGGTTTGCCTTCTCAAACTCTGGGTGCTTGTTGTACTCTTCCTCGATAGTACCGAGAACCTGACTAACTGCCTGAATGTACTCAGGCTCGTTTGGGAATCTTCTTTGGAGATTCGCGATTACTTCTGATGCTTTCATAATCTTTAATCTTTTATTGAGTTTAAATTCTTATTTTTTATTTCTGCTTGCAAAGATACATGTTTTTCTCGAAAACACCAACAAAAAGAAAGAAAAAATGCAGAAAAAGTAGAAAAAAGTTATTTTTTAACATTCTTAATCACGATTTGTAGCGCTTTTGTGTACGCACACCTTATTATATAAGAGACGTTTTTCGGGGTTTAAGCCTTTATTTCTGTTTCAGGGAATCTTGCATTCTGACGACTTCTGTTTATCTATCCTGCGCCATAGGGCATAAACAAGCAGGATGATAGCATAGAGACCGATTACCTGAGGCAGACTGATTCTTACATTTTCGATGCTTGCTCCAGGCAGCATGCTGATCAGTTTTATGGCTGTATTCAAAAACTGGGTGATGCTGGTCAGGGTGCCTGATGTAAGGCTGATGAGTGGGGCGACAACCGGTGCTATGGGCGCCCATAACGTGAGTGGGGAGAACAGGATTAAGGCTGCTCCAAGATATAGGATGAGGGTTGCTGCGGGAATGGCTATGTAATTGGTGAGAAGTGAATAGCACGATATTCTGCCGAAGGAGTAGACGATGACCGGAAGGGTTCCTATCTGGGCTGCCAGTGAAACGCAAAGAAGTCCCCATGCCCAACGGAGGAAACGGCTGCGGATGGGGAGGAGGGTGTAAAGGGGTGTGAAGAACAGCAGAATGGAGGCTACTGCCAGGAACGAAAGCTGGAAACTCAACTCGAAAAGATAGAGCGGACTGATGAAAAGCATAAATACATAAGCTGAGGCTAATGTGTTGAGCGGCAGACCGGTACGATGGAAAGCTAAACTTAAGCTGTAGGCTGAAAGCATGATGGCTGCACGGACTGCACTTGCCGGCAATCCTATGAGGAAAACGTAGGTCCAGATGGAGATGAGGGACAGGATGATGGTGTAAACTGAGTACTTTCTGCCGCCTAGCAGAAAGATGAAAAGCTGGAAGATAATGCCTATATGAAGTCCGCTTACTGCCAGGATGTGACTGGCTCCGGAAATGGAGTAACTGTTTCGGGTGTTCGAGTCGAGTGCGCTCTTGTCGCCCAGCGCCATGGCTGCGATGACTGCATAGTCTTGCTGTTTTACGTGAAGGGAAACCAGTTTGCTTTCAATATTGCTTTTATAGCGTTCGGTATTGATTTTTGCCCGTGTAAGGTAAGACAGTTCCTGCCAGTTTTTCAGTTGTGTAGAGGTTTGGGAATCAGCTATTTGCTTACAGGTAAGAAAAGCCCCAAGGCTCAGGATGCATAAATGAATCATCACGCATTGGGAGAAGATGAGAAACTGGTGGCTCCTGCTGAAGTAAGCTTTTGGGCTTAAGGACTCAGTAAGGAAAAAGATGATGCTGCCAAGGGCGCATGAAATGATGGAGATGATGAGCCAAAAGGACATATTGAAATCATCATAGCCCCATTTGGCTATGATGATTCCGATCGTCAGTGTGAGGCTGATGGTCATGAGCGGGGTGAGAGGTAGCTCTTTCATCATTCCTCTTTTCTTTTTTAAAAGATAATTATTTATTCAAGTTTCGCAAGCTCAGAAGTTAAAGGAGTTAAAGGAGTTATCGCTCCCTACGGTCGCTGAGGAGTTAAGACAACAGTCTTTTTGGCGTAGTTTTTAAGCAGCAAGACATACGTCTTAACTCCTTAACTTCCTTAACTCCTTTAACTTCCTGATATGCGAAAGTTCAGTTATTTACCTATTTCTTGAATCCGAAGATGCGCTTGATGAATTTCTTCACTGCGTTTTCTTGCTTCTGTGGATTTACGATAGGGGTGTGCTTGCGTGCAGCTGGCTTGTCGCCCTTTTTCTGGGCTACGCCTCTGCCACGGCCGTTGCTGCCTGGGCGAACATTGTTCTCGGTGCCTGGGCGCTGCTGGTTGCTGTTATTGCTGTTATTGCGGCGCTTCTGGCTGTTGCTGTTCTTTGGCTGCTCGCCTGGCTGGGCTGGCTTTCTGTTCTGCTGCTTTGCGTTCTGCTGAGGCTGCTGCTTTGCGTTCTGCTGCCTGTTGCCCTGCTGAGGCTGCTGCTTTGCGTTCTGCTGCCTGTTACCCTGCTGTGGCTGCTGTTCGTTGTTGCGTGGTGCTTTTTCCTGACGCTCGTTTGGCTTGTTTGGCTTGCGCTTGTGAGAAGTCTGGTCGCGGTCTTTCTGTCGGCGGTTCTTGGCGCTGTTCTTTCCGCCCTCTCCGTTTCTGCCGTTACCGCGTCTGTTGTTTCTTCCGTTTGCACCTTTCTTCTTCGGCTTGTTAAGCTTGATGTATTCAGGACCTTCGCCGCATCCCTCAGGGAGAGGCATCTTGTCTACCACCTTCTCCAGGAATTTCTCTATCTGCTGGAACCAGTACTGGTCTTCTTCGCTTACGAAGGTGATGGCTCTACCATCGCGGTTGGCACGGGCTGTACGGCCGATGCGGTGAACGTAATCTTCTGTATCGTGAGGAACATCGTAATTGATGACCATCTCAATATCATCGATGTCGATTCCGCGCGCCACAATGTCGGTAGCTACGAGAACATCATACTGTCCGCTCTTGAACTTGAACATCACATCATCGCGCTCAGCCTGTTCCAGGTCGCTGTGCATGGCTCCGCAGTTTACTCCAATCTGCTGGAGAGAAGCTGCGAGTTGCTTCACCTTGAATTTGCTGCCGCTGAAGACGATGACACGCTTCAGGTCGCCTGCCTTGAAGATGTCCTTGATGATGGTCATCTTCTGGGTTTCGTAGCATACGTATGCTTCCTGCTTAATTTTCTCGGCTGGCTTGCTGACGGCAAGTTTGATTTCTACCGGATTCTTGAGCAGGGTCTTAGCCAGTTCTTCTATCTTCTCAGGCATGGTTGCCGAGAACATGATGGTCTGGCAGGTCTTTGGCAGTTTTGACGCGATGGTCTTGATGTCTTCAGAGAAACCCATGTCGAGCATGCGGTCGGCCTCGTCGAGAATGAAGAAGCTTACCTTGCTGAGGTCTACATTGCCCAGAGAGATATGGGAGATGAGACGGCCCGGGGTGGCGATGACTACATCGGCACCCATGCGGAGGCTGCGCAACTCCTGATCGTAGCGGTTGCCGTCGTTGCCGCCGTAAACGGCTACACTGCTCACGCCCTGCAGGTAATAGCCGAAGCCTTGCATCGCCTGGTCTATCTGCTGGGCGAGCTCGCGGGTTGGTGACATGATGACGCAGTTGATGGCGTCTTTCGGATAACCGCCGTCATCGAGCTTGCTCAATACTGGCAGCAGATAGGCTGCGGTTTTGCCGGTTCCGGTCTGGGCTACGCCCAAGACATCGTGACCTTCTAATATCTCTGGAATGCACTTTTCCTGTACTGGAGTGCATGTGTCGAAGCGCATGTCGTATAATGCGTCGAGCACGTTGTCATTTAAATCTAATTCGTCGAAATACATTTTTTTTAATGTTGAATGTTGAATGTTGAATGTTGACTTTTTACCTCGGTGCCTTGCGGTAGCAGAAGTAGGCTACGATGGCGAAGAGGAAGTTTGGAAGCCACGCTGCCAGAACAGACGGGAAATTGGCCTGGATGGCGAAGGTGGCAGAAACCGTCTGCAGCATGATGTAGCCGAAACTCAGCGCAAGTCCAACGCCCAATGCTGCTCCCATGCCGCCCTTGCGCTTGCGGGCTGAGAGGGAGACACCGATGATGGTGAGGATGAACGAGGCGAAGGAAGAGGCGATGCGCTTGTGGTATTCTACCTCGTACTGCACTACGTTGCCCGAACCGCGGTTAATCTGCTTGGAGATGTAATCGCGGAGCTCAGGACTGGTGAAGGTTTCCTGCTGACCCTTGGAATAGACCAGGTCGGTAGGTTCCATCATGATGATGGTGTCCTTCTGGGCTCCGCTCGTAATATGCTCCTTCATGCCCTGGAGCTTGCGGATTTTCCAGTTGCTCAGTTTCCAGTGATACTTGCTGTCGGAAATGGTGTCGTACTGGATGTCCATCGCTGTAAGGTGGCTTACGAGTTTCTTGTCCTGGAACTTGTCGAGACAGAATCCGTAGCCGCGTTTCATGCTGTTGTCGTAATGCTGCATATAGGCAATCACTCCCTTGTCTACCTGCAGCTGTACATTCTCGGCACTGGTATTCTTCTTCTTGTTCTTGTACATCGTCTCGAAGTTCTGCCTGATGACGGTTCCGTGGGGAATGACGTAGGCTGAGAGCCCGAAGGAGAGGGCTGAGAGCAGCACGCAGGTAATCATGTATGGGCGAAGGAGACGCTTGAAGGATACTCCCGACGCCAGGATGGCGATGATTTCGGAATTGCTTGCCAGCTTGGTGGTGAAGAGAATGACCGCCACGAACACGAACAGCGCACTGAAGAGGTTGGCAAAATAGGGCACGAAGTTGGCGTAGTAATCGAAGATGATTGCGCGCGCCGGTGCATGGTGCTCTGTGAATTTTGACAGGTTCTCGTTGAAGTCGAAGACGATGGCGATGGAGATGATCAGGGCGATGGAGAAGAAATAGTAGCCCAGAAACTTCTTGATAATGTACCAGTCGAGCTTCTTGATGTACCTGAACGGGTTGAGAAACCTGAAGATGCGCAGGAACCGGAGCTTGTGAGCCAGCCAGCGCACAGCCCTGATGAGCCACCCGAACTTGCGGGAAGCCCATCGGCCGGTGCGGTAGAGCCGGCGGTGTTTTCTTATTTTCTTAAAATCTTTCATGATGCTTGCTTACTTAAATTCTTCGGCCAAGCTGGTCGATGATGGAATTCTTCCATGCCACGAAATCGCCCTGCTCGATATGATGGCGGGCATCGGTCACGAGGCGCAGATAGAAAGAGAGGTTGTGGATGCTGGCTATCTGCATCGCCAGCAGCTCCTGGGCTTTGAAGAGGTGGTGGAGGTAGGCCTTCGTGGTTACGAGGTCGATGTCGCAGCCGTCTGGATCTACCGGACTGAAGTCTTTCTCCCACTTCTTGTTGCGCATGTTCATCGTGCCCTGATAGGTGAAGAGCATGGCGTTGCGGCCGTTGCGGGTCGGCATTACGCAGTCGAACATGTCTACGCCGCGCTCGATGGCTTCGAGGATGTTCTGCGGGGTTCCTACGCCCATCAGATATCTCGGCTTGTCTTTCGGCAGGATTTCGTTCACTACTTCTATCATCTCATACATCACCTCGGTAGGTTCTCCTACGGCAAGTCCGCCGATGGCATTTCCGTCGGCTCCCTTGTCGGCAATGTATTTGGCTGCTTCGCGGCGCAGGTCCGGGAAGGTGCAGCCCTGAACGATAGGGAAGAGACTCTGCTGATAGCCGTAGAGGGGCTCGGTTTCGTTGAACCGCTTGATGCAGCGGTCTAGCCAGCGCTGGGTGAGCATGAGGCTGTTCTTGGCGTACTGGTAATCGCTCTGTCCCGGTGGACATTCATCGAAGGCCATCATGATGTCGGCTCCGATGATGCGCTCGGTGTCCATCACATTTTCCGGTGTGAAGAAGTGTTTGCTGCCGTCGATGTGGGAGCGGAACTCGCAGCCTTCTTCCTTGAGCTTGCGGATGCCGGTGAGCGAGAAGACCTGGAAGCCGCCGCTGTCGGTGAGGATAGGACGGTCCCAGCCGTTGAACTTGTGCAATCCGCCTGCTGCCCTGATGACGTCAAGACCTGGGCGCAGGTAGAGGTGATAGGTGTTTCCGAGGATGATCTGTGCCATGACCTGCTTCTTGAGTTCCTCGAAGTGGACGCCCTTCACGCTTCCTACGGTTCCTACGGGCATGAAGATTGGGGTCTTGATCTGTCCGTGGTCGGTGGTGATGATGCCTGTACGCGCATCGCTTGCTTTATCTGTTACTTGTAATTCAAATTTCATTTCTATTCTTTTTTATCATTTTCCTCAATGCTGAAGTCTGTAGGATTTTTCACCTTCTCGTCGGTCAGCGCGAACTGCCAGACGTCAGCCACGTTCTCTACATAGTGGAAGTCTACGCCCTTGAGATATTTCTCCGGTATTTCCTCTACGTTCTTCTGGTTCTCCCTGCACATCACGATGTGCTTGATTCCTGCCCGCTTGGCTGCCAGAATCTTCTCCTTGATTCCGCCTACCGGGAGCACTTTGCCGCGGAGGGTTATCTCGCCGGTCATGGCTGTGTTGGCACGCACCTTGCGCTGGGTGATGGCTGAGGCGATGCTGGTGGCGATGGTGATTCCGGCAGAAGGACCGTCTTTCGGGGTGGCTCCCTCAGGCACGTGGATGTGGATGTTCCACTGCTCGAAGATGCGGTAGTCTACCTGCAGCAGGTCGATGTGCGACTTGACGTATTCCAGTGCGATGATGGCTGATTCCTTCATCACGTCGCCCAGGTTTCCGGTCAGGGTGAGCTTGCCTGCCTTGCCCTTGCTGAGCGAGGTTTCGATGTAGAGGATTTCGCCGCCTACTGAGGTCCAGGCAAGTCCGGTTACCACTCCTGCATAGTCGTTGCCCTGGTAGATGTCGCGGTTGAACGGCGGATTGCCCAGCAGGTCTTTTACTTCGGCAGGGGTGATGGTGTAGTTCTTCAGCTCCTGGTCGCAGGCAAGTTTGTAAGCCATCTTGCGCAGACTCTTGTCAATCTGCTTCTTCAGCTGTCTTACGCCGCTCTCCCGGGTGTAGTGCTCGATGATGAACTCGAGGGCATTCTTGTTGAAGCTTACCTTTGGCGAAACCTTGTCGAGTCCGGTGCTTTCCAGCTCTTCCGGTACGAGATGGCGCTTGGCAATCTCTGTCTTCTCTTCGGTGATGTAGCCGCCTACTTCTATCAGCTCCATACGGTCGAGGAGCGGACGCGGAATGACGCTCAGGTCATTGGCGGTGGCGATGAAGAGCACCTTGGAGAGGTCGTAATCCATATCGAGATAGTTGTCGTGGAAGGCATTGTTCTGTTCCGGGTCCAGCACTTCGAGCAGGGCTGATGCAGGGTCGCCGTTGAAATTGCTCTGCGCCACCTTGTCAATCTCGTCGAGGATGAAGACCGGATTGCTGCTGCCTGCCTTCAGCATGTTCTTGATGATGCGGCCCGGCATGGCTCCCACATAGGTGCGGCGGTGACCGCGGATTTCGGCTTCATCGTGCAGACCGCCCAGCGACATGCGTACATACTTGCGCTTCATGGCTGCTGCGATGCTCTTGCCCAGACTGGTCTTTCCTACGCCCGGAGGACCGTAGAGGCAGAGGATAGGACTCTTGCCGCCGCCGTTCAGTGCTCTTACGGCGAGGAATTCCAGGATGCGCTCCTTCACATTCTCCATGCCGTAATGGTCGTGGTTCAGAATGCGCTTGGCACGGGTCAGACTGAGGTCGTCCTGGGTGTAGGAGTTCCAAGGCAAATCTACCATGGTCTGCAGGAATCCTATCTGTATCGAATAGTCAGGACTCTGCGGGTTCAGGGTGTCGAGCTTGGCAATTTCTTTCTTGAAGATTTTGGCAGTTTCCTCGCTCCAGTTCTTCTTTTTCGCCTTCTCCAGAATCTCCTTCTTCTCCGGACTGGCGTTGCCTTCTCCCAGTTCTTCCCTGATGTTCTTAATCTGCTGCTTGAGGAAGTATTCCTTCTGCTGTTCATCGAGGTCGTAGTGGGTTTTGTTCTCAATCTCTGTCTGGATGCGTAGCAGATGGCGCACCTTGTTCAGGGATCTGATGGCAATCATGATGCGCTCGCTGAGATTTTCTTCTTTCAGCATCTTGATTTTATCCTCGATGGAGAAAGGGAGGAGGGAGCACATGAAGTTGCACTGCATGTGAATGCTCGAGAGTTCGTTGATGGCCTGGATGGCCTCATCAGTATAGTTGGCGTTTGATTTGATATAGTCTGTCGCTTCGTAATGGAAGTTCTCGTAGAGCATTCTGAAGAGTTCATCGTTGTTCTCGTCAGGCCATTTCTCCGGAAGACTTTTTACGTCAATTACTGTGTAAGGCTCTTTTTGAACGAGATGTTTCATCTGACATCTGCCCAGACCCTGGATGATGATGCTCATCTGCTCTGTGCCAGGCATCTTGATCACCTTGATGAGTTTGGCGAAGACACCTACAGGGTAGAGGTCTTCTTCGTAGGGCGATTCTGTATCTTTGTTCTTCTGGCAGAATACGCAGAATATGGTGTCTGGTTTCTTTTCCAGCATCCGGACGAGATTCAGACTTTCCTTTCTGCCCACAACGATAGGGGTCATGTTGGTTGGGAAAACTACAATATCTCGCATGCAGAGGGTAGGGTACAAGCCTTCTTCCTGGTCTTCGATCAGGGTTTTCGGGTCGCCCTCGTAATCTGCAATCATTTGTATTCGGGTACTTGTTCTTCTATTATCCATTTTGTTATGATTTCTATTTTCCGTGCAAAGGTACTCATTTTTTATGAAATATCGTGGAAGATGATAGATTATTTAATAATAAAATTGCTTTTTCTATAAATTAGTACCCGTTTTTATAGATGTATGTAGCTGCTTTTGCAGGTGGAAGTGGCAATTTCTGCTGCTTGCGATAAAATAAATCGGCGGCGCATTCGTTTTCTTCTGTAAAGAGACAGAAGAATTTATGGGTAATTTTCGATTTAAACAGTTTGAGATAGAGCAAGACCGTTGTGCCATGAAAGTGGGAACTGACGGCGTTTTGCTGGGTGCATGGGCGCAAGGTGGCAGGCGGATTCTGGACATTGGTTCCGGAACGGGACTGATTTCGCTCATGATGGCGCAGCGTTTTCCTGAGGCTGAGGTCGTAGGGATTGATATGGATGCTGATGCCTGCGGACAGGCGAGGGAAAATGTGATGGCAAGTCCGTTTCGCGACAGGGTGGAAATAGAATGCTTCAGACTGCAGGATTTCGGGGGAGCCGGTGTTTCGAAAACTGCTGAGGCTTTGGAGACTGCTGAGGCTTTGGAGACTGCTGAAGGTTTGAAGGCTGCCGGTGTTTTTGATGCGATAGTGAGCAATCCTCCGTTCTTTGTAGATAGCTTGAAAAATCCGGACAGTAAGAGGACGATGGCGAGACATACGGACAGTCTTCCGTTCCGCGATTTGTTTGCGGGTGTAAAACGGCTGCTTTCTGATGACGGTATTTTTTCTGCAATTGTTCCCGTAGAAGTAGTGGAGCAGTTTGTTGCAGAGTCTTGTATATTAGGTTTTTATCTTATACGGAAGTGTGGTGTAAAGACGGTAGAGCGCAAGCAGCCCAAGCGCTTTATGCTGAGTTTTGCCAAGCATCGCATTTTGCCTTATGAAGAGCATGTTGAAACGATGATGGATTCGCAGGGGAACCGCTCGGAATGGTATAGGAAAATAACGGAAGAATTTTACCTTTTCTAGGAGTGTTGAATGTTGAATGAACACTCCCTCTAAATTCAACACTCAACATTCAACACTCAACATTCCCTCAAAGGTTCAGCTTCTTCTGTACCAGTTTGCTGATAGCTTCTACTCTTTTGCTCTGGCGCTGGATGTCTTTATGAATATCATCGCGCACGGCATTGAAGTCGTTGAAGAAATCGGCAAAGGCAGACTGAATCATGTTCGGCTTGCGGTCGTTCTTGTTGGCAAACGGGTTCACCAGCATCTTGATTCCCTTTTCTTCCAGGTGAACATCAATCTCTGCACCCGTCATCACAGGGTCGCCATCATAATGGATTACGCCTGGCTGACTGCGGGTGATATGGAGCTTCTTGCAGCGGAACGACTTGATCTTCGAATTCTTGTCCAACGTCTTGTTGAACATGTCGAAACTTACCTGAGGCGCCTCGATTACATCGAATGGTTCCATGATGACGACATCCATCAAACCGTCGCTCATGGATGCTTGAGGGGCAATATAGGCATTGTTGCCATACTGAGATGCGTTGGCACAGGAAATGAGGAACGCCTTATACTGCTTGGTGCCCGTCTCGTCCTCCAGCGTGTAAGTCTCAGGCTTATACTTCAATCCCTCGCGCAGGATATTTTCCGCATAAGTGATAGGACCACGCTTGCCGCTCTCGGCAAACTTCATGCTGACGAAAGCGTCAAAGCCCATGCCGCAGGTGCAGAAGAACGGGTGGTCGTTGATGACACCATAATCCAGATCTCTAATCTGGCATTGGTTGATGACCTCTATGCATTTCTTCAGGTTCATCGGGAGCAGCAGATGTCTTGCCAATCCGTTGCCCGAACCGCAAGGTAGAATGCCGAGGGCAGTATCGGAGTGAACCAGTGAGCGGGCCACCTCGTTGACGGTTCCGTCGCCACCAACCGCCACAACCACATCTACATGGTTGTTCTTCGCTTCGGTAGCAATTTCCGAAGCGTGCCCAGCTCTTTCAGTCATTCTTATCTCGTACTCAAAAAGCTCTTTGTCCAAAACAGAATCTATCAGACTGGGAACTGCCGCCTTGCTGGCTGTTCCTGAAATCGGATTCATGATGAAAAGTATCTTTTTCTTCATTATATAGTCAAGAGTTTGTAAAATCTAGGCTGCAAAAGTAATAAAAATACCCAAAATAACAAGAAATATCGATTAAAAAAACTATAAAAGTAAACTTTCTTATATAAAAAAGCCGTTTATTGAGTTCTTTTTTGTATCTTTGCACCCTGAAAGTTAGAAAAGTATAAAAAAGAAAATAAAGTACACCTCTTAATAATGGGACAATTACAAGAAAGATACAAGAATTATCGTGAACCTCAGAAGTATATGGCTGCCGGTGTGTATCCATATTTCCGCGAGATCACAAGTAAGCAGATGACAGAAGTAACCGACATCGATGGTCATAAAATCCTGATGTTCGGTTCTAATGCTTATCAGGGTTTGACTAACGACCAGCGTGTTATTGATGCAGCAAAGGCTGCGCTCGACAAGTATGGTTCTGGTTGTGCAGGAAGCCGTTTCCTCAATGGTACGCTCGATTTGCACGTGCAGCTCGAAAAGGAGCTTGCTGAGTTTATGGGCAAGGATGAAACTTTGTGTTTCTCTACAGGATTCTCTGTAAACCAGGGTGTCTTGGCTTGCGTAGTAGGTCGTAACGACTATATTATCTGCGATGACCGCGACCACGCAAGTATCGTAGATGGCCGCCGCCTCTCATTCGCTACCCAGCTTCACTACAAGCACAACGATATGGAAGATTTGGAGCGCGTGCTCTCTAAACTCCCTGAGGAGGCTATCAAGCTCATCGTTGTTGACGGTGTGTTCTCTATGGAGGGCGACCTGGCTAACTTGCCTGAAATCGTTAAGCTCAAGCATAAGTACAACTGCTCTATCATGGTAGACGAGGCTCATGGTCTTGGCGTATTCGGCAAGCAGGGTCGTGGTGTATGCGACCACTTCGGTCTGACCGATGAGGTAGACCTCATCATGGGTACATTCTCTAAGAGTCTGGCTTCTATCGGCGGTTTCATCGCATCAGACAAGGATACTATCAACTTCCTCCGTCACAACTGCCGTTCTTACATCTTCAGCGCCTCTAACACTCCAGCTGCCACAGCAGCAGCTCTCGAGGCACTCCACATCATTCAGAATGAGCCAGAGCGTTTCGAGAATCTCTGGGATGTAACCAACTATGCCTTGAAGCGTTTCCGCGAGGAAGGTTTCGAGATTGGCGAGACAGAGAGTCCTATCATTCCTCTCTACGTACGCGATGCTGAGAAGACATTCGTTGTTACCAAGATGGCTTACGATGCAGGTGTGTTCATCAACCCTGTTATTCCTCCAGCTTGTGCTCCTCAGGATACATTGGTACGTTTCGCACTCATGGCTACTCATACAAGAGAGCAGGTTGAGCAGGCTGTCCAGATCTTGAAGAAGATTTTCGTAGAAGAGGGAATCATCAAGTAAAATCAGATTTGCCGGAGTCGGCTTCTGATTTAAAAGTTCAGCAAGTATGGTTGCGGTTCTTTGCCGCTACTATATATAACAGAACTTTTGCATGTGGTTCAAGTACGGGCTGAAGGCCCAAAAGCTCCTAGCCCAGGGCATCGCCCTGGGTATAATGGCAATCAGCAAGGCGCCCTGTAAGGGCAAAAGCTTTATGTTTTGCCTGGAGTTTTAAAGCTTTTGCCCTTACAGGGCGATAGGCTAGCGCCCGTAATAACCCAGGGCGATGCCCTGGGCTAGGAGTTTCTGCCCTTTCAGGGCGTGTGGTGCAAAACTTGCGAAAGTTCTATATATATAATAAGGTATAAGGGCAATTCCGGATAGGGGTTGCCCTTATTTTGTACTCGGTTTTCAAGGATTTTGCATTTAAATGCATGTTTTTTTGAAAAAAGTTAGGTAAAAATTTGGTGGAATCGAAAAAATGTAGTACCTTTGCACTCGCAATTCAGAAATGATGCTTAAAGCAATGCTTAATAGGTATCGTAGAGATGAGTAAGCGGGGTGTAGCGCAGTCCGGTAGCGCGCCTGTTTTGGGAACAGGTGGTCGCAGGTTCGAATCCTGTCGCCCCGACACAAGAAAGCTAAGAAGAGTCAAATCTTCTTAGCTTTTTTGCTATATATATAAAAAATTTTAATTTTATAGAATCATGATTATTACGATAGCGCGCCAGTGTGGATGTGGCGCTGTTCGGGTGGGCAAGCTGCTCGCCGAAAAGTATGGTATTCCTTTTTATACCCGTAAGAATTTGATGGAAATGGCTGAACAGAGAGGAGTGCTCGACGAGATGGAGGCTTTCTTCGATGAGCGGCCGGTAGATGAACTGCTCTTCTCGATGTCGTCGCTTGGCGAAACGCAGAGGGCGCTGACAGAAAAACCGCTCCATACACTTGCCGAAATGATAGGCGATGAAGACTGTATCATCATCGGCCGTTGCGGAAACTATATCTTCCGCGAGCGCAAAGACCTGATTTCTGTTTTCCTGAGCGGCAATCTGGAGGCTCGCATCAAGGAAATTCAGGAGGAGAAGGGCTTTTCGTATGATGAGGCTGAGGAGTTTGTGGAGCACACCGAGGATTGCAGAGTGGCTTATCATAAGTATTATACAGGCCTTACCTGGGGAAATGCCGATGATTACGACATCTGTCTGGATACTGTGCGACTGGGCGTAGAAGAGACGGCAAGCCTCATTGAGCAGTACGTTAGCTTGATATAAATTCAAAGTAATTCAACATGAAGTTTTTAATTCAATTTTTGATAATCATAGCGTTCTCCTTTGCGGGGGAATTGCTCCATTTTTTGCTGCCATTGCCTATTCCGGCAAGCATCTATGGCATCATCCTGCTCTTCCTTGCGCTGGAAACAAAACTGATCAAGGTGAAGCATATCCGCGAAACCAGCAGTTTCCTCATTGCCATCATGCCCGTGATGTTTATTCCGGCTGCCGTAGGACTGATTGATTCCTGGCAGGATATCGGTAATGCATGGTTCCAGTATATCGTAGTTACGGTGGTCAGCACCTTCGTCGTGATGGGTGCTTCGGGCTGGATTACGCAGTTGGTAATCAGAAAAGGAAAGGAGGCGAAGAAATGAACCAGTTGTTCCAGGATTCTGTCTTCTTCGGCGTTCTTATCAGTCTGGCTGCCTACGGCATAGGCATGCTGCTGAAGCTGAAGACGGGATGGTCGCTGATGAACCCGCTGCTCATCTCCATCATCCTCGTTATCATCACGCTCCTGCTGACGGGCGTAGATTACAAGACCTATTCGGCGGGCGCCAACAGCATCAGCTATCTGCTCACACCAGCCACCATCTGTCTGGCTGTGCCACTTTATCAGCAGGTTGAACTTCTGAAGAAGAATTATCGGGCTGTGCTGATCGGCATAGTTTCGGGCGTGCTGGCGAGTCTCTGCTCCGTGCTCATTCTCGCCCTCATCTTCCATTTCGACCATGCGTCCTACGTTACCTTCCTGCCTAAGAGCATCACTACCGCCATCGGTATCGGTGTTTCTGAGGAGTTGGGCGGTCATGTTTCGGTTTCGGTGGTTGTCATCATCGTAACGGGTGTGCTGGGCAACATCTTTGCCGAGAAGTTCCTGAAGCTTCTCTCCATCAAGGAGCCTATTGCCAAAGGTATCGCCATCGGCTGTTCTGCCCATGCGCTGGGTACGGCAAAGGCGATGGAAATGGGTACCATAGAGGGAGCCATGAGTAGTCTGAGCATCGTGGTTTGCGGTGTGATGACGGTTGTAGGCTCATCCATCTTTGCTCTGTTTATGTAGAGGCAGATACAATAATATTTCCCTTTTTCCGTTTTTATAGATATGAAACGGAAAAAGGGATTTTTGTATATAATGGGTGTAGGGATGGCGATGAGCGCCCTGCTTGCCAGTTGTGCCGACGATGAGAGTTTCTCAACGTCGAGGGGAGATGTGCTCTCGTTTTCGGTAGATACGCTGAAGATGGACACCACCTTCTCGAATGTGCCTACGCCTACCCGAAGCTTCTGGGTTTACAACCGTACGGGCAAGGCTCTGCGCTGCCAGTCGGTGCGTCTGGAAAATGGTAACCAGAAGGGCTACCGGGTGAATGTTGACGGCTCTTATCTGGGCACCGAAGTGGGATTCCAGACGCAGAATGTGGAGATCAGGAAGGGTGACAGCATACGTGTGTTCGTAGAATTGACTTCGGCGATGCAGAACAGCGAAGAGCCGCAGCTGGTGAGCGATAACCTGGTGTTTGCGCTGGAAAGCGGCGTGGAGCAGAAGGTGAACCTGAGGGCGTTTTCATGGGATGCGATGAAACTCAATTCGCTTGAGGTGAAGCAGGACCAGCTGCTGGAGAGCACGCTGCCGGTAGTGGTTTATGGCGGCATCAGGGTTGATGAGGCGGCTACGCTGACCATTGCTCCGGGCACCCAACTCTATTTCCACGAGAATGCGGGTTTGCAGGTGTTCGGGTCGCTGAAGATTGAGGGCGAAAAGGACAGGGAAGTGGTGATGCGGGGCGACCGACTGGACCACATGTTCGATTATCTGCCTTATGACCGCACACCGGGACAATGGCAGGGAATCAGACTGATGTCTTCGGCTCATGACTGCAGGATTTCGTTTGCTGATATTCATAGTGCCTACGATGCTGTGATGATAGAACCGGGCGATGCTACGAAGCAGAAACTGCTCATCGAGAATGCTACGATTCATAACAGTCAGGGCTACGGAGTGAGGGTTGATTCTGCCAAGGTGCAGATTCTTAACTCGCAGATAACCAATTGCTTGAAGCATCCGCTCTATGTTGAGGGTGGCGATGTTGAGGTAAACGGCTGCACCATAGCCCAGTTCTATCCGTTTGACGGGCGCCGCGAGTCTGCCATCGGTTTTGCCTCTCCGCTGCCTCGTTTCGAGGTGAGAAATTCGCTCGTAACGGGCTATCATGATGATGAGGTGGTCTGGGAGGCTCCGAAAGAGGAGGATGCCTTCAATTTCCTCTTCGACCATTGTGTGTTGCGCACGGAGAAGCTGGAGACGGACGACAGTCTGAAGTTCACCCATGTGGTTTATGAGGACATCAAGGATACGACGGTGTTTGCCGAGAAGCATTTCCGCCTTTTCGACACCGACAATCTGAAGTATGATTTCCATCTGCGCAAGGAGTCGGCAGCAATAGGTAAGGCAGATGCCGAAACCCTGCCTGCAACCGACCGTGATGGTTTGCCGAGAAAGAAAGAGCAGCCTGCCGCAGGATGCTTTGAGTATAAGGAGGAATAATGATTATAAGGCGAAATAATGACTGAACTTTCGAATTTTTTCGCCACACGCCCTGAAAGGGCAGAAGCTCTTAGCCCAGGGCAACGCCCTGGGTGTAATAGCAATCAGCAAGTCGCCCTGTAAGGGCAAAAGCTTTATTAATTCCGGTATTTTAAAGCTTTTGCCCTTACAGGGCGACAGGTTTGCGTCCGTAATTACCCAGGGCGTTGCCCTGGGCTAGGAGCTTCTGCCCTTTCAGGGCGTGCTGCTTCTAGGAGTTTCTGCCCTTTCAGGGCGTGCTGCTTCTAGAACTTTGGTTCTTTACCTTTCTTATTCCTTCATGTTCGAATCTACGAAGCTGAAGGGGAGAAGGTCTTTGATGCTGTTGAAGCAGTAGATGCCGTTCTCGCCATAGAGCAGGATGCGTACGGGGCGCTGGTAGCGGTCTTCCATCTCCAGTATCACCTGGCGGCAGGCTCCGCATGGCGAGATAGGCGACTTGAGGAAACCATTCCCGTTTCTCGCTGCTATGGCGAGCGTCAGGATAGGCTGGTCGGGATAGTTGCTCTGGGCACCGAAGATGGCGCTGCGCTCGGCACAGAGTCCCGACGGGAAGGCGGCATTCTCCTGGTTGGCTCCAATCACTATTCTGCCGTCGCCCAAGAGCAGGGCTGCTCCCACATAGAAGTGGCTGTAGTTAGCATACGCATTGCTGGTGGCAGCCTTCGCCCTGTTTACGAGCTCCTGCTCCTGCTGGCTCAACTCTGAGAGCTGAACCACCATGTATCTGATGTTTAGGTTTTGCTCTTTCATAGATATAATGTTTTTATGATTTCTTTATTTCGTGTAGAAGTCGATGATGTCCTGCAGCGCCTTCTTGCATACAGCACAGAATTCCGGCGTTTCGTTGATGCGCATACGGCAGTCCTGCACACCGCGGTAAACGCCCTTCACGCTGTATCCGGCACCTTCGAAGACACCCACCTTGCTCACCGCCTCCTTCTCTTTCTTTGAGAGCGGAGTAGGAATCTTGGTCTTCTTGTCTATCATGTTCTCCCATTTTCCGTGGAAATCGGCAAGGGTAGTGATGTTCTTCTCCCAAGGCTCTACATCGTGAGGATACATCGGTATCTGCTCCTGCTCGTAGGCGTATTCATCGGCAAGTCCGGCAAAGGAATGGCCAAACTCATGTACCACTACCGGCTTGAACCATTTCTGGTGGCAGGTGGTGAGATTGTATGAATTGAGGATGCCGCCACCGCCATACTTATCCGAATTTACCAGCACGATGATGTGCTCGTAAGGGGTACCTGCCAGCCAGTTGTGCAGGTCTTTGAGATGCAGGGTGGTAAGGTAGCGGTCGCTGTAGAAGGTGTCGAAATGAGAGCTTAGGGCAGTCTCGTGCCAGATGCCCTGGGCTGGGATGCTAGGTCCGCTCTGCTTGGATGGAGATTTTACGGCTACGATGTTGAATCGGTCTCTCATGCTCTTGAAGGGTTCGTGGGCGAAGATGGCCTCTGTAGCCTCCTGCGCATCTTTCAGGAAGACTGGCATCTCTGCATCGGTATAGCCTTCAGCCACGTATGCGATGTGGATGCATCGGGTGGTGTCGGCAGCCTGCTGCAGGGTGACGTATGGGGTAGGCTTGTTGCCTTTCTGATGAATCAGAATGTCTTTCGGTGCTACCTGGTGGGTGAGCGTGGTGGTTATCTCGCGGCGGTTGTTGCGCAGGTCGAGGGTGATGTCTACGGTATCTTTCGGCATCGGAACGAGGAATACGTTCTCGAAACTCTGCGTGTTCTTCTCTGCCTCTGGATAGGAGAGCCATTCCTGGAAGAGGGTGGAGAAGGAGTTGCGGTAGATGATTTTGCCCGAGCGGTGGTCGCGTACGGTTATCTGTCCGTTGCCCTCTACCGGGAGTTCGGTCAGTCGCTGCCGTTTGCCGTACCAGCGTGGCATTACGTTGAGTTCGTCTACGGCTATCATCTGCTGCTTCTGGTTGCCGGCAAAGGTATAGTCTACCCGCAGCGTCTTGTCTGTGAAATAGTCGTCAAAGTTCTGCGCCTTTATTGTGCCGGGTGCCATCAGCATCGCCATGGCGGCGAGGGATAATATCATTCTCTTCATTGTATTTTCATTTAAAATTCACATTCACATTCACATTTCAATTATCTCATTCAAGTTTCGCAAGTGAGGGAATTGATTGAAGTTAAAGAAGTTATCACTCCCTACGGTCGTTCGGGAAGTGAAGAGACAATAGTCTTCTTTCGTAAAACGTAGGACATTTGTCCCTTAACTTCCCTCTAACTTCCCTAACTTCACTTAACTTCCCCACATACGAAAGTTCAGTTATCTCACCCTCAGCCTTGTTCCTACGCTTACCGGGATGTTAGGGTCGAGATGGTTCATCTTGTAGAGTTTCTCCAGTCGGATGCCATACTTCTGCGAGATGGCGTACATGCTTTCGCCCGGCTGTATCACGTGAGGGCGCTTCTTATACTGCTTAGGTGCCTTGGAGCGTTTCTTCTTCAGATAGATGATGTCGCCCTTGTGCAGCACGGCGTGCTTGTCGCGCTCGTTGTAGCGAGCCAGTTTGCGCCAGCTGATGCCCACCTCCTTGCCTATGCTCTTGAAGGTGTCGCCTTCGCGGGCATGGAGATAGTAATTCTTGTTGAAGATATGGATAGGGTGCAGCAATCCTTCGGCGTTTACAGGCTGGTCGGTACCGCTGTGGGTAGCCATGAAGCGGTCGTAGCGCTTGGCCTTGTCATACTGGTTGAGCTTGTAGAGCTCTATAATCTGTATCAGCTTGCTGGCATACTGCGGGTTGGTGGCGTAGCCGCAGGCTTTCAGTCCGCGAGCCCATCCCTTGTAGTCGTGCTGCGAGAGTTCGAAGAGGCGTGCGTAGCGTGGCTGGCGCGCCAGAAACTTGCTGTGGTCTTCGTAGCTGTCTCTTGCGTCCTGGTATACGCGGAAGCATTCGCCCCGGGCATCATCGTCGTGGTACTGGGTTGGTCCCGTCCAGTTGTGACATTTTATGCCGAAGTGGTTGTTGCCCTGACGTACGAGGTCACTCCTTCCTGCCGCACTCTCAAACAGTCCCTGTGCTAGGGTGATGCTGGCTGGAATGCGGTAACGGAGCATCTGCTCGATGGCAAGATCCTTATACTGGTTGATATATGTCTGATAGGCCTGGTTCCACTTCAGCTGTGCGCCCATCGGGAGGCAGCAGAGCAGAGCGAGCCCTAAAATGTTTGCTTTTAGATGATTCATTCTGCAAAAATATAAAAAAAAACGGATAAATCGCGGTTTATTACAAAATTTTTAATATCTTTGCACAAAATATTGCATATTGAACTTTCGCATGTGGCTTAAGTACGGGCTGAAGGCCCAAAAGCTCCAGAAGCAGCACGCCCTGAAAGGGCAGAAGCTCCTAGCCCAGGGCATCGCCCTGGGTATAATAGCAATCAGCAAGGCGCCCTGTAAGGGCAAAAGCTTTGTAAATTGCCTGGTACTTGAAAGCTTTTGCCCTTACAGGGCGACAGGTTTGCGTCCGTAATAACCCAGGGCGATGCCCTGGGCTAAGAGTTTCTGCCCTTTCAGGGCGTGTGGGGGTAAAACTTGCGAAAGTTCAGTGACATACAAATGCAGGGGCTATCTGTCTCTTCTGAGAGAAACTGACTTGTTTTGTAGAAATAATGATTTTAATAATGAAAACTCGTACAAAAGTAATTATAGCTATCGGCTCTAACAGAAATCAGGAGGAGAATGTGTTGAAGGCGCATGAACATCTGAGTTGTATGTTCAAGAACAGCCTTTTCGGTCCGCGCATGTGGACTGAGCCTATCGGACTGGAGAATTCAGACAAGTTCCTGAATCAGGTGATGTTGGGGGAGACCATCTGCTCTAAGAAGTCTGTGCTTGCCGCGCTGCGGAGTGTGGAGCAGAGATGCGGACGCAGAATCCGTGGTCCTTATCGTAAGGTAGATGTTCCGCTGGATCTCGACCTTCTGCTCTATGGTGATGAGAAATTGCACGAGAGCGAGTGGGAGCGTGATTATATTCAGAGTTCTATCAGCTACCTCGAAGAGAAGGATGCTAAGAGGGATAGGAAATATTTAAGATAAGAAAATCCGTGCATGAAAAAATAAACGGGAAACCCGAATCTGGTATGTAGATTTACAAGACCGGATTCGGGTTTTCTGTTGTAAGATTGAGTTCTATCACTCTTCCTTCTTTCAGCGACTTCTGCACGTTGATGATGCGCTGGTTGCTGCTGCCCCTGAAGAAGAGGTCTTCATCGCGCAATTCCTGTACGAAGGGGCCGTCTACCAATACATCGATTTGGCGGAGGAGTTCCAGCTGTTCGGGATTCTTCACGAGGTTTTCGAAGAGATAGCCCGTAAAGCACCAGATGCTCTTGCTGCTCTGCTCCCTGATGGCGCGCGCCAGCTCGGCAAAGCCCTTTGCCTGAAACATAGGGTCGCCGCCCGAGAAGGTGACGTTGGCGAAGGGGTCGCTCATGATTTCCTTCATCAGCTCGTCGGTAGAGGTCATCGTGCCGTGGCTGATGTCCCACGACTGCGGATTATGGCAGCCCGGACAATGGTTGGGGCATCCCGCACAATAAATGGATGTGCGGAAGCCCGGACCGTCTACCATCGTATCATGTACGATGCTTAATACGCTAATCATTAATCACTAATCATTAATCACTACTTTTTTCCTCCGATATGGGTTACTCGGTCGTGGAGCTCGGCAAGCTTGCCGCTGTTCCAGCGGTCTGTAGTACCTACCAGATAACCGGTGATGCGCTGCAGCTTGTCTATGTGGTGGCTGCCGCACTTAGGACAAACCTCGAGGTGGGCGTCAGCATTCTCGTAGCCGCAGTCGAGACAGCGGTTGCGGTTGTGGTTTACTGAGCCGTAACCCATGTTGTACTTATCCATCATGTCTACCACGCTCTCGATAACAGAAGGGTTGTGGGTAGCATCGCCGTCAATCTCTACATAGAAGATGTGGCCGCCACGGGTCAGGTCGTGGTATGGAGCCTCGATCTGTGCCTTCTTCAGGGCTGTACACTTATAGTATACAGGCACGTGGTTAGAGTTGGTATAATAGTCGCGGTCTGTAACGCCAGGGATGACGCCAAACTGCTTTCTGTCCTTCTTAGTGAACTTACCGCTCAATCCCTCGGCTGGAGTAGCCAGGATAGAGTAGTTGTGATGATACTGCTCGCTGAACTCGTTGGCACGGTCGCGCATGTAGGTAACAATCTTCAGTCCCAGCTCCTGTGCCTTCTCGCTCTCGCCGTGGTGCTTGCCGATGAGGGCAACCAGGCATTCTGCCAATCCGATGAAGCCGATACCCAGGGTTCCGTGGTTGATGACGCTCTCGATGGTCTCTTCCGGCTTCAGGTTTTCTGCGCCTACCCAGAGATACTTCATGAGCAGAGGGAACTGCTTGGCCATCGCCGTCTTCTGGAACTGGAAGCGCTCGTCGAGCTGCTTGGCTGTGATGTCGAGGATATTGTCGAGCTTGGCAAAGAACATGTCAATGCGCTGCTTTTCGTTTTCGATGCCCATGCACTCGATGGCGAGCTTCACGATGTTGATGGTAGAGAAGCTCAGGTTACCGCGGGCGATGCTGGTCTTCTCGCCCCAGCGGTCTTCGAACACGCGGGTACGGCAGCCCATGGTTGCAATCTCCCACTTGTAGCGCTCCGGATCATCAGCACGCCACTTCTCGTTCTGGTTGAAGGTGGCGTCGAGGTTCAGGAAGTTAGGGAAGAAACGGCGGGCTGTTACCTTGCACGCCAGCTTGTAGAGGTCGTAGTTTCTGTCCTCAGGCAGATAGTTTACGCCTCTCTTCTTCTTCCATATCTGGATAGGGAAGATGGCTGTTTCGCCATTGCCTACGCCCTGATAGGTGCTCTGCAGGATTTCGCGCATGATGCAGCGGCCCTCGGCGCTGGTATCGGTACCGTAGTTGATGCTTGAGAATACTACCTGGTTACCGCCGCGGCTGTGGATGGTGTTCATGTTGTGGATGAAAGCCTCCATCGCCTGATGCACGCGGTTCACGGTCTTGTTGATGGCGTGCTGCTCCAGGCGTTCGCGACCCTGCAGTCCGTCGAGCGGCTTCTCTATGTAGTCGTCGATAGGCGCATCATAGAGGTTGCTCAGGTCTTCGCCTGTCAGCTTCTCCAGGTTCTTCACCTCTTCCTGGTACGACATGCGTACGTATGGTGCCAGATAGAAGTCGAAGGCTGGGATGGCCTGACCGCCGTGCATCTCGTTCTGGCAGGTCTCGAGAGAGATACAAGCCAGCACGGCTGCGGTCTCGATGCGCTTGGCAGGACGGCTTGAACCGTGACCGGCTGTGAATCCGTGGTTCAGAATCACGTCGAGCGGATGCTGCACGCAGGTGAGACTCTTGGTTGGGTAATAGTCCTTATCGTGAATATGCATATAGTTGTGCATGACAGCGTCGCGTACATCCTCAGAGAGGAGGTAGTCGTCGACGAATGGTTTAGTGGTTTCTGAAGCGAACTTCATCATCATGCCGGCTGGTGTGTCGGCATTCATGTTGGCGTTTTCGCGGGTGATGTCGTTGTTCTTGGCATTGACGATGCTCATGAACACGTCGCGTGTCTTCGCCTTGCGAGCGATGTTACGCTGGTTACGGTATGCGATATACTTCTGGGCAACATCTTTGCGGGCACTCTTCATGAGTTCCAGCTCGATGGCGTCCTGAATGGCCTCAACGCTCATCTGGCTCTTGCCGCGATAAGAGATGTGGTCGGTTATCTGCTCGATAAGAGTGGTATCTTCACCCTTGTCGGTATGCAACATGGCCTTGCGAATGGCTGCCATTATTTTCTGTTCGTTGAATCCAACGATGCGTCCGTCACGCTTTACTACTGTCTGGATCATTTTAGTATTACTTTTACGATTGATGTTTAAATTACTTAGTATTAAGTCATTATGACTTGAAGAGGTAGATATGTACCTCCTTTTGACATTGCAAAGATATAAAATATTTCTGAAAGTAATTACTTTTGGACAACTTTTTTATAGTTAAAAAATATTAAGTCGCTGATAATCAGGCGGAAACGAAAAAGTTTTGGAAAACTTTGACAAATTTCCGTTTTCCGAAACGATTAAGTTGTTATCTATCAGCATGTTGCGCATTTTGTGCGCTTGTGTGCGTTTTCCCCTTGTTGTCTGTGCTTTGTAACAGAATGGAGAAAGCAAATCGCCGCAACGCCCGTGTATAGGGCATTGCGGCGATTCGGGGGGGATTATTTTGCTTGTCGCTTATAGTCGAGCGCAGCTCCGATGGCGGTGCAGAATTCCGAGTATTTCGGTATTCTGAACCTCACTCCGTAGAGTTTCTCCATGGCTGGGAACACCTCGCGGCATTGCGGCAGCAGGGTGAGGTTGCCGATGAGCACGAAATCCTTGATGCCCGATTCGAGCGATGAGAGGATGGTAGCCGAACCTATCGACTGCAGCACCATCCAGATGAGTCCCATGGCGATGTCTTCACGCGAAGCGTTGGCCTTGGCGTTGCTGAAGAGCGATGCGGTGGCGTTCATCGGGAGTCCGGGCAGAGGCTTGGCGCTGATGTCGCCTATCAGCAGGTTTATCTTGCTCACGTCGCCGTCTTTGGCGAGTTTGATGATCTGCTTGATGTCATCGGTCTTGAGCATGATGCGGCTCAGTCCTGCCAGGGTTCCGCCGCCTATGCCGATGCCTCCGATGTGCCTTATCTCGTTGTCATCGCATTTTACGAGCGATGTACCGGTTCCCATGCTCACCACGATCATGCGGTCGAGCTTGCTCTCGTATCGGGCGCCCAGTCCGTCGGCCACGAACTCCTCGCTCTTCGAGGTAGGCAGTCCGTAGATGGGCTCGTCGATATAGGCAGAACCTACGCCTGTGAGCATCACCTGTTCTACATCGCTCAGCGCAATCTTGTTGTCGTGAAGATACTTGCCGAAGGCTCCGTAGAGCGAGGTGATAGGGTCGGTGGCCTTGATGCGGATGGGGCTTACCACCACGCCGCTATCATCGATGCCCACAATCTTGGTCGTAGAGATGCCTACGTCGATTCCTATAACAATCTTTTTCATTCCTTTATATATATAATAATGTGTATTTTCGCAGATGATGCCCCTCTAGAGCACGCCCATCTTGCAGAAGGTGATGAGCACGGCGTAGCCCACTATCATGCTCAGGATGCCCACCGTGAGTCCTGCCTTCACCATGTCGGTCTGCTGGATGAGGCCGGTAGAGTAGGCGATAGCGTTAGGAGGGGTTGAGATAGGCAGCGACATGGCGCAGCTGGCCGATACCGCTACTCCGATGAGGATGGTAGAGGTGCCGCCGATGGTGTTGAGCTTGTCGCCCATGCCGGCACATACCACCGTGAGGATAGGGATGAGCAGGGCGGCGGTGGCGGTGTTGGAGATGAAGTTACTCAGGATGAAGCATACCAGTCCGGATACGGTCATGATGACCAGCGGATTGAATTCTGCAAACGGAATGCTCTTTACGGCTGCCTCGGCCAGACCGGTGTCGTTCATCGCCAATCCGAGGGCGAATCCGCCTGCCACCATCCAGATGACAGCCCAGTCAATCTCCTTCAGGTCCTTGGCTGTAACCACTCCCGTAAGGGCGAATATGGCGATAGGGAGCATGGCCACGGTGTTGGCGTTGATGCCCAGCTGCTTGCCGAATACCCAGAGCACGATGGTTGCGAGGAAGGTGACGGCCACTACCGTGGTGCGCCAGTTGTGCTGCATGTTGCCCTCGATGTTGAGCTCGATGGTCTTGGCAGAGAACGGGAACATCTTGCGTATGATGACCCATGCTATCAGGAGCATGATGAGCACCATAGGAGCCATGATCAGCATCCAGTCGCCGAAGCTGAGACCCAGGTTGAGTCCTGCAGGGTCGTTCAATACCTTGAAGGCGAAGGCGTTAGGCGGGGTTCCGATAGGGGTTCCCATACCGCCCAGGTTGGCTCCGATAGGTATGGCCATGGTGAGCGCCACGCGGCCCTTGCCCGAAGGTGGCAATGATTTGAACACCGGTGTGAGGAAGGTGAGCATCATGGCGGCGGTGGCTGTATTTGAGATGAACATCGAGAAGATGCCGGTGATGAGCATGAAGCCCAGCAGCACGTTCTCAGAACGCTTGCCGAATGGCGCAATTAGGGTCTTCGCCATCATCACGTCGAGTCCGCTCTTGGTAGCGGCTATGGCGAGTACGAAACCGCCCAGGAAGAGGATGATGGTAGGGTCGGCGAAGCACGCCATCACACCCTGATAGTCGAGCAGCTTGCCCATCTCAGCCTCCGAGCCTTGCATGATCTTAAAGGCGGAGTCGCTGGCGAAGAACAGCAGCACGAAGATGATCACTACGCTGGTTGCCCATGCCGGTATGGTCTCGGTGAGCCAGAGCATCACGGCCATGACGAAGATGGCGATGACGCGCTGCTGCACGATGGTTAGCCCCTCGATGCCGAAGCTGTCGATGGGCAGGTTCCAGACGATTACGGTAAGCAGAGCCGTTATGAGAAACAGCAATGCTTTCTTGCGATTAAAATCGCCATTCAATACTTTCTTTACAGTTTCTTGCATTATCTTTCTGTCTTAAGGATTATTTTCTTGCAAAAATACGTGTTTTTTTTGTATTTAGCAAGTTTTTTTGCAGAAATAGTGAAAAAAATGCCGAAAAATGTTGTTGTTTCAAGAAAAAATGCTATATTTGCAGTGGATTTACCGATAACGGCTATCGGTGATGCCGAAAACTTGGAGCACCCGGAAGGGTGATTCAGCGAACCTGATAATGTCTAATCAATTAAAAGGAGATAAGGAAATGAACAAGTCTGTAGTATTTATTATCATCCTGCTCGTGATAGTTCTCTCTATCATCGTATCGCAGTACTTCCACAAGCGTCACCATGAATATAAGATGGCAGACATCGAGAAGGCTATCCGCAAGGCTTATCCTAAGGGTGTAGGCTCGATAAGCAAGGAAGAACTGGTAACAGCTGTGAAGAAATACTTCCACTGTTCGGCGAAGGAGGCTCATTATATAATAGGTGTAGCCCGCCGCAAGAAGCTGGTTGATATTGCTGCAGAATATGTTACCATCATGTTTTGAAATGAGATAAAAGCTTTAAATATGCTTTAGCCGTGAGGCTAGGATTGGATTTAGAAAAAGTATTATTTCTTTGAGGCACAAAGGATTGTTAGCGACATGCTGATTTTGTAAGGGGTTATGTGGGTTAGCATGTTGTATTCTGGACGTCTGGTATGGTACATTGCGTAAATAATTTAACTGCCAGACAAAGTTTACCCTCCCTAGGACTTTTTAAGACCTGGGGAGGGTTTTACTTTTTCAGGCTCAGCACCTTTTTAATACAGAACTTTCGCAAGTAAGGGAATTGATTGAAGTTAAAGAAGTTATCACTCCCTACGGTCGTTCGGGAAGTTAAGAGACAATAGTCTTCTAGCTTAAACTTAGGACATTTGTCCCTTAACTTCCCTCTAACTTCCCTAACTTCCCTTAACTTCCCATATGCGAAAGTTCTGTTCCTTATTCAAGTCCATCGCCGCCGGTTCCGCCAGTAGAATCGCCGCCCGATGGGGTGTCGCCTCCGGATGGATTATCGCTGTCGGATGGATTATCGCCGTCGGATGGGGTAGTAGGAGGCGTATCGGTAGAGGTAACCTGCTTCACCACCTTGCCGTTTCGGTCGTAGCAGGTGATGTTGACAGAGGTCTCTTCGAGTTCCTTCTTGATGTCGGGGTTAGGCACGAAGATGATGTATCGGCGGGTGATGAGGTTGGCGCTCACCTTGTTCACATCCTCTACGGCGGTAGAATTAAGACCGAATCGGAGGCTGCCCAGTCCTGGCACAGCCACGCTGTGGCCCTCGGTGGCCCATGCAGCAATCACTTCGCCTATGGCCGACCATCCGGCGTTGATCACCGCCTTAGGCAATCCGCTGCGAACGGCAGCTTCTTCTATCACTTTCGTGGCGTTGAGCTGGCTGTAGAGTTCAGCCTGCATCACGAATGCCCACTTTTGCTTACCTTTTTCGAACGCTACGTTGCGCTCAATAGCTTTTACTTTAATACCCATAATTCAAATCGTTTTTTTAATGGTTAAACAAATCAGTCTACATGCAGCTGGTAACGCCGAGCGTGGTGCCTACGGCAGTAAGTACAGCGATAATTACCTGCAAGATAGTTTTCCAAACTTCCTTTTTCATTTTCTTTTTTCCTTTCTTTTTTTAATGGTTCAACATTTAGAAAGAGATTGGGCAGGTGTGCACCCCTGTCGTTTTCCCCTCCGTTTTTTAGTGGTTAATTTCCCATTTGCCGTTCTTGATGAATGACAGTGCAAAGATACAAAAAAAATCGCCAAAATGCAATAGTTGTCCCGAATCACGTGCATCCTTGTCCCGAATCACGTGCATTCCTCTCGGAGGGAAGGGAGATGATCATGTCGGAATTCGGAAAAGTCTATGCCAATTACCTCAGCATCCTGCAGCTGATAGCCGGTGGAATGACTACCCAAAACCAGATAGATACGATTATCGGCAAGAATACGGGTACGTATCTGAAGAACCTGGATGAAGACTACAGCTATGTGAGCAAGCTGCATCCTCTGTTCAGCAAGCCTGGTGGCAGAAACGTGAAATGGTGCATCGAGGACTGTTTCCTGCGTTTCTGGTTCCGCTTTGTCCTGCCTAATCAGGCATTGGTAGAGATGGAGCGCAACGACCTGCTTCTGGAAATCGTTCTTCGTGATTATAACGATTATACGGGAGCCGTACTGGAGCAGTATTTCCGTCAGAAGATAAGTGAGGAAGACCGTGTAACCCGGGTGGGCAGATATTGGGACCGGAAGGGTCTGAACGAGATAGATATCATTGCGTTGAACGAGATAGACAAGACGGCTCTTGTGGCAGAGGTGAAGCGCAATGCAGCCCGATATGATTCCCGCCTGCTTGAGCAGAAGTATCAATCTATCCAGTCTCATTTCGGTGGATACAAGGATGTGAAGCTCCTCGGCCTCTCGATGGCGGATATGTAGCGTGGGGGTAGAAACTGCGTGGCGACGCAGCCTGGGCTGCGTCGCCACGTATCGCCCGCTGCGTCGGGACGTAATCTCGGCTGCGTCGGGACGCAGTTTGGGGGAGGTAGGCTGATAACAAAAATAACAAAAGTAACAAAAATAACAGGTAACTTTCACTGGAAAGTAGATGTTGATAGTATATTTTCTCTATATATAATAAGGTACGCGCGCGTAGCTACTACTTCTTAATATTATTATTACTATAAAATAGGAAAACGTAAAAAGTTACTTGTTACTTTTGTTATTTTTGTTATTTTAAAAAAACTAAGCAGCGAATGCAGAAATTGGATTGTATCTATAATTTGTAATAATCTTCTAGATTTATTCTTTGATTTCATTTCTTTTTTGTACCTTTGTATTGTGAATTTTAATGATCTCAATTATAAATATTAAGAAATGGAAGAAACAACTAGCTATTATATCTATAGACTTACATTAAAGTCTTTTTTGAGCGAAATGTCGGGTCTGGTATCTGAATCTGTTCTCGAGCAGATAGGTGATTATATATTAAAGCATTTGCTGGATATTACGTTTGTTGATGGTAATGGTGAAAATACCACTACATTTGGTGATTTCGTATTTGGCAAAATGGGCTATGTCACTATAGAGAGAAAAGTGAGTCGCAAGCATGATAAAAAGGACTGTAAGGAGCAAGACCTGGTTGATGAATACCCAGATTTTAATCTGCTGGTAGATGTGCGCAACGTTAAGAAAGGAGATGTTGTTTTAGCCATAGAATATCAGAGAAAGTGTTTTGTGAACATAGATACGGTACGTAAGGGGCTTGAAAAACATTTTCAAAGTGTAATTGGTCAGCTGTTTGCTGTAGACGTTACATTGCGACAAATATCATCTTCAGAGAAATTTTGGAAGTGCTTGGAAGAAAAGGTGAATAAAGGTAAACCTTTGAAAACAATCCGCCTGGAAATCAATGAATTGCAGGAAGGTGAACTCTTGCAGGGCCTGGATGCTGAAAAAAGTACGGTTATTGCAGCTTTGTTAGATATGCTTATGGATATGGGAGCGGACGACGGAACTTTTTCATTCAATGCGAAACCAGACAAGGCGTTGAAATTGCAAAGAGCCAAGTATCATCTTGGTATGATAGTAGCCTTATCCTGTAAAAAGGGATTTGTTGTGAAGGCGAAATTTGCTGATGAGCATAATTGGGTAAGTTCTGAAGTATCGGCTCCAGTTATTTTCAAACTGGATAAGAAACTGGTATACAAACCTGATGATAATGATGAGAAGAAAGCGGAAATCTACAAGTGGCAAGTGAAGAATCTTACTGAGTGGTTTGATCATATCGCCCAAGAACTTGATAAAATAGAAATGGAGAAAGAAAATGAACAAACTAGAAGTATCGCAAAGAGATAAAGTGAGGAGCTTGTATGGCGAAAACCCACTATATAGGATGATAGAACGGCTTGCGGATCAATACTCACTTCCACCTTATCACTTGAAAATGCATCCCGAAGATATATTTCAGGCTGTAATGGGGTGGATAGATAGCATCCGTACCGAGCCTGATAATGATAAAATGATACGACTGATAGACCAGTCGTGGAACAGACAATGGAGAACCTTGAGTGATATTGGTGAGAGAGCAAGATGCGAATGCTCAGACCAGGAGTTGGAAGAAACTACATGCATGATGTTACTCTGGTTGCATAAATGTCTGGTCTTGCTATGTGATGAGCAGGTTCATGGTAATTTGTGGTATCATAAGTGTGCAGAAAAACTGGTTTTGCAGATGATGAGCCATTCTTATGTTTGGATGGATGTCAATAAAACAGTATTCAAGGGATGGAATCTTATGGAAACTGTTGATGAACTGAAAGATTGGCTCATCCAATACGTAGACTCATCTGCTACTCCAATTACTACTGTAGAGGGGGAACTGGTATTACAGGATACGAGCTGTTTTATCTTTCCTCCCAATGGTGAATATGACCCTAAAATGTATACACCTCAAGCTCAGAAAATATGGAGAAAGCTGGTAGAGAAAAAATGGTGTGCGAAACAGGATTCCATGCTTGTCTGGAAAAATACGAATAAATCGTTTGGATTCATGGTGAAAATTGTTGCTCATCATTTAAATATCTACGACCCTACTAAAAAAGGCGTAATAGCATGGAGTGCATTTCAGAAGGTATTTATGGGATTGGAAGACTCTACTTTTAGGCAAGTCAGGAATAGTGCAAGTAAACTAGACTTGACGACAAAGTCTTCTTCATGGCCTGAAGCAGCTCAAGATATCAGGTTGTTGGTGAAATCTGTTTGAGAAAGAGAGGGTGATATTGTGATAGCTGTATGATAGAATCTTTTTTCTTATAATGATTTTGTGATGTAAAAAGTACTGATAATTAATAAGTTATAACAGAAAGAGAGGTGTGATATCATGTGATATCCACCTCTCTTTCTGCGTATTTATTACTACCTTCGCATCATCAAAATAATTAAAATGAATATGAAAAAGAAAAATGATTCTCTGCAGCAATCGAAGTCACAGACATCTTTTGTTGCCCAGCCAGACGATGTAACCCAGGCTGGAAACCAATCAGAGGTTGCCTTGTTAAATAATGAGGAACAGGAAGAAGAGACAGTTCCCCTTCATCCTCTCATCAATGACAAGGATTATCCGGCAGGAGTGAGAGAGTGGATGATGACGGCACCGGAGGAACTCAAGTTTCCTACTCTTTCCGTAGCTAGTGCTATGCTTGCTGTGTATGCTACTCGTGTGCGCTTGAATTATGTTTACGACAATTCTCTTTCTGCTATTTTGCTACATGTATTAATATGTGGTGAGCAAAGTTCGGGCAAATCATTCGCCCGCTATCTGATGCGCTATCTGATGGAGCCGTTTACCAAGCGTGATAGCGAGCAGAGAGCTGAAGAGCAGAAGTATGCGGAGCTGAAACGTAGGCAGGGCAAGAAGGATGGGAAATTGCCACCTGAGCCAAAGACGGATATCACGCTTTTGCATGAAAATCTGTCTCTCTCTATGCTGATTAAGCGTGCTGATGCGCCAATGAAGTTGTTTGGTTGCCCAAAGACGCTCTTCCAGTTTGCTGATGAGATAGGGGCTATTGTTCAGGCGAGTAAGCGCCAATTCTCTGATATCAAGCAGATTATCAAGACCGGGTATGATTTGGGGTCAGAGTTCGGTCAGGATTATTTGAGCGAAGCGAGTTATTCTGCCGTTGTTGATCTGATGCTTTGTTATGTATATACCGGTACACCTGCTGCCGTGAATCGCTATATGGACAAGGCGGCTATTGAGGGAGGAAATGTTACGAGAACCATATTATGTAATATTGATAATCAGTTGGGTGAGAATCCTCTGATGTTTCATTCTCTTCCTTAATTCCGCAACACTATATTTAACATTATTTACAAGTGCCTGAGCAACAA
>OODO01000561.1_pt1 | contig 33772 bp, 30 predicted proteins | sample 1671261 | NCBI WGS metagenome assembly OODO01 (sample SAMN06348138, study PRJEB24527) | human gut metagenome | biome: human gut; feature: ankylosing spondylitis patient; material: feces | host: Homo sapiens | place: China | collected 2015-10 | reverse complement strand
CGCAGTTCAGAACCACGATGATACCGAACTGGATGGGATCGATGCCGATGGAGGTTGCGATGGGCAGCAGGATGGGAGTAGCGATCAGGATGATGGGAGCCATATCCATGATGCAGCCCAGAACCAAGATGATCAGGTCGATCAGCAGAGCGATGATGTAGGGGTTATCGGTGACGCTGGTGATGGCATTTGCAGCCAGATCCGGCACATGCAGCATGGTCAGGCAGTTGCCGAAGACTGCAGAGGTAGCGATCAGGATCAGCACGATGGACAGAGTGTTCACGCACTCATCCAGCGCATGCCAGACACCCTTCCAGTCCAGACCCTTGTAGACGAACACCGACACGAACAGAGAGTAGATAACTGCAATAGCTGCAGACTCGGTAGCGGTGAACACACCGCCAACAACGCCGAACACAACGATGACAACAGCGGCCAGTGCCCAGATAGAAGTGCCCAGCTGCTTAACGAAGCCCTTGATGCTGAACGGAGAGCCCTTGGGGTAATTCTCCTTGACCGAGATGATGTAGGAACCGATCATCAGGACGATGGCCAGCAGAGCGCCGGGCAGATAACCTGCCAGGAACAGGCTGCCGACCGAGATGCCGCCGGCAGTGGTGGCATAAATGACCATGTTGTGGCTCGGAGGAACCAGCAGACCCTCGCAGGAGGAGGTGATGGTAACAGCAGTGGAGAAGTCGGCATCGTAGCCCTGATCGACCATCATGGGGATCATGATGGAGCCGATGGAAGCGGTATCTGCGGAAGCAGAACCGGAAATGCCGCCGAAGAAGTAGGAAGCAACGATGTTGACCATTGCCATGCCGCCGCGCATCCAGCCGACGCAGGCGTCAGCCAGAGCGATCAGCTTTTCGGAGATGCCGCCGCTGCCCATGAGGACGCCCATCGTGATGAAGAACGGGACGGCCATCAGGCTGAAGGACGAGATGCCCTTGACCATCAGGCGGCAGACATCGGTCAGTGCCTGACCCTGCACCATCAGGCAGAGCACGCTGGACAGGCCAACGGCGTATGCGATGGGGAAACGCAGGAAGATCATGACGAAGAAGCTGACAAGAAGGACAACGATTGCCAGTGTCTGGACTGTCATATTAGTTCTCCTCCTTTACAAAAAAGCTCTTGATGTGATTGTACAGCGCCTCGATCTCAAAGATGATCATGGCGACACCGGCCAGAGGCACGGGGAAGTACATCCAGAAACGGCTCAGCCAGGGCATCGAGACATAGAAGCCGCGGCCGCCCAGGGTGGTGGCGTAGTTCCAGCCCACAACCAGCATGATGAGGCCGAGGATGCAGACCGCCAGATCGGCGAGGATGTCCAGCACCTTGACGACGATCTTGGGCAGGTAGACGTCAAATGCGGTCATCCGGATGTGTGCGCCGCGGCGGATGGCCAGAGCGGCACTCAGCACGGCCATGTAGCTCATGCAGGTCAGCACGACCTCTTCCGTCCATGCGGGGTCCGGGATGAACGGGACGTAACGACCAATGACCGACATGGTGGTGATGAGAATATCTGCAATCAGCAGCAGCTTGCAGATAAACAGGACCACTTTGTAGGTGACGTCGTACGCCGGCTTGATCTTATCCAGAGTGGTAAAGATTTTCGGCATAGGATCTCCTCCATACTCTTATAAAAAGCCCGGCGGGTCTGCGGGCGTATCCCGTAGTCCCCCGCCGGGCTATGTACTACTTCAGGATAAAGGCGCTGTTATCAGGCCTTCATATCCAGCAGCTGCTGGTACAGCTCAGCCTGATCCGAGGTGTTCTCGCTGATGACCTTAGCGCAAGCCTCCTGCCAGGGAGCCTTATCGGGGACATCGATGACGTTGCAGCCGGAAGACTTCAGCTCGTCGAGGACCTTGTTCTCAGCGGTCTCGGACAGGTCAGCGTTGAAGGCCTGCGTATCCGCAGCAGCCTCCATGACGGCAGCCTGCTGGTTCTCGGTCAGCTTGTTCCAGGCGTTGTCGGTGATGACAGCCTGCACAGCGCCCAGAGTATGGCCGTCGAGGATCAGGTTGTTAGCGACCTCGGGGAAGGCGTTGGACTTGTAGTTTGCGATGGGCTGCTCAGCGCCATCGACAACACCGGTCTGCAGTGCGCTGTACAGCTCGCCGAAGGAAACGACGGTGGGGTTAGCGCCCAGGCCCTCGACCATGCCGTTCATGACGGGGTCGTTGGACACGCGCAGCTTCAGGCCCTTGAAATCAGCGATGCCGGAAACAGGCTTGACGGTGAAGAAGTGGCGGAAGCCCTCCTCGCCGTAGAAGATGCCGCGAACGGGCAGGCCCAGCTCCTGGGGCTCGTTCAGGAACTCCGGTGCGAGGTCGCTGTTGGCAAAGTTCCAGAAGTGTGCGCGGTTCTCAAAGGTGAAGGGGATGCTCAGCAGCTTGGACTTGTTGCAGCCGTAGCTGGTCAGTGCGAAAGCGGAGATACGGCTGATGTCGATGGAGGTGGAGCCGCCGAGGATAGCGTCCAGAACGTCGTTCTCAGAGCCCAGAACGCCGGAAGCCTGCACATCGACGACGACGGAGCCGCCGGTCAGCTCCTCGACCTTCTCCTTGAAGTGAGAACCGGTCTGGCCGACGATGGTATCCAGCGGGTTGACCTCGGCGTAGACCAGAGTCACCTTCGGGTCGGAAGCAGCAGCTGCGGCATCACCAGCGGGAGCGGTGGAAGCTGCAGCAGAGGACGCGGTAGAGGCAGCAGTGCTGCTGCCGGAGCCACCGCAGGCGGTCAGTGCCAGAGCAGCGGCGGAAACACCGGCTGCTGCCAGAAAGCTGCGACGAGAAATCTTCTTCATGATAAAATCCTCCTTAGATTTTCCTCATTCAGGGCGGTGCGCTCTGCACGGGTCGCACACCGTCCGTTCATTTACTGTACACACTTTAGCAAATTTTTTTAGTCAGAACAAGGGCTTATGAAAAATGTCCTGTTTTTCAAAAAAATGTGAGAAACACTTTTGTGCATTCCTTACAATCTGCGATGCAGTTTGTTCAGCATACTGCCCAACGAGATGAATACAATGTAATATCTCTTGCACTTTTTCAGGCTTCGCGGATGCGCTGGATGAGGCGGCTCTGCTCCTCAAAAGCCGCGTACACAGGCTCGACTGCCGCCCGGAAGCGGGCTTTTTCGGCGGCGGAGAGGGTCGTCACCTCCACGCCCCATTCCCGCATATGCTTCTCGGCGCTGGCCTCCCGCTCCGCCCAGAGGCGGCGTTCGGTCAGAGCGCTCTCCTTTCCGCAGGCGCGGATGATGTCCGGGAAGCGTTCGTCCAGCTCTGCCAGCTTTTCCATCGCGGCCTCGCTGGCCAGCTGCAGCTCCGGCACACGGGTGTGCTCATCCTTTAAGAAATAGGGGGCCACCTCGTAGTGGCCCATGGCCTCATAGCTGGGCCAGTTGTTTTCCGCGCCGTCTATCTCGGCGTTGTGCAGGGCTGCATAGACCCGGCTGTAGACCACCTGCGCCGGCTTTGCGCCGAGGTCCAGTATCATCTCGCTCATCATGTCCGACTCCTGCACCCGGAGCGTCAGCCCCGCGAGGTCCGCCAGCGTCTCTACCTTTTCGCGGGTGTAGAAGCTGCGGACGCCGGCGTCGAACCATGACAGGCCCACGAGGTCCATCGCGCCGAGGCCGGAGAGGAATTCATCGCCGATCTCGCCGTCCAGCACCCGCCACATCTGGGGCGCGTCGGTATAGAGAAAGGGAAGCTGCAATACGCTCAGGGCCGGCTGATACTCGGCCAGCTGGCTCAGGGAGACGCGGGCAAAGTCGATGCCGCCGTACTGCATCTGCTCGATGACGCTCTGTTCGGCCCCCAGCTCCCCGCCGCTGTAGACCACGACTTTGACCCTCCCCTCCGTCCGCTCGGCCACGAGGTCGGCAAAGGCCAGAGCGGCCTGCGTGGTGGGATAATCCTCGGGCTGGTTCTCGGCGTAGCGCAGGATGAGTTTCGGGCCGTTGTACTCTTCCGTCTTGCTGCAGCCCACAGCGCCCAGCGCCGTACAGGCGGCCAGCGCCAGCACACTGCGGCGGGAAATCATCCGCCCGCTCACAGCCCGGCCTCCGGGTCGGCCTTTGCCTTCTGGCCGGCCTGACGGCGATACTGGGTGGGGGTCATGCCGGTGCGTTTCTTGAACGCCCGGGCGAAGTAGCTGGCGTCCTCGTAGCCCACCATCGACGCCACCTCCGCCGAGGAGCGGAAGGGGTCGGCCAGCAGTTCCTTTGCCGCGTTGATGCGCAGCTCGGTGAGGCAGTCGAGGAAGTTCATCTTTTGATACTTCTTGAACTGCGCCGACAGGTAGGCCGGGCTGATGTGCAGGATCTCGCCCACGCTGTCCAGCGACAGATCGAACATATAATTATCCTCGAGGTAGCGGCGGACATGGGCCATGACAAGGGCCGTCTGGCTGTTCTCGCCCTCCTCGGGGGCGTCTTCTGCCTCTTCTTCGGTCTCCGTCTGCTCCGGCTGGGGCTGGGCGGCGGCCAACTCTTCCAGCTTCCGCTCCGTCTCGATCTGCCGCATAGCCCGGCGCACCGAGGCTTCCAGCTCGTCGGGGTCCACCGGCTTGAGCAGATAGTCGCAGGCCCCCAGATGCACCGCCTCATGGGCATACTGGAACAGACTGTAGGCCGTGACGAAGATGACCCGGCAGGAAGGCCGCTGGGCCAGCACGGCGCGGGCAGCGTCGAGGCCGCTCATGCCCGGCATCTCAATATCCATCAGGATGAGGTCTGCGCCCCACAGCACCGCCGTGTCGGCAGCCTTGCGGCCATTTTCCGCCACCTCCAGGACCACTTCCCGCTCAAAACGGCGCTGGACCAGCTCTGCAAGCGCCTCCCGCTCCAGCTTTTCGTCATCCGCGATCAACAGGCGTATCATCGTCCAAATCCTCCTCCAAAAGTTCTACAAGGGGCAGGTACATCCTGATGGCCGTACCCCGGCCCGGGTGAGAGCGGATGACCAGCCGCCCCCGTTTATCCAGAAGCCGCAGCCGTGCGGCCACGTTATAGACGCCGATATGCTCCCAGCGCTCCCCGGGCTGGGCCAGCGCGGCTTTCAGCTGGGCCAGCTGTTCGGGCTGGATGCCCACGCCGTTGTCGCAGACGCTGATATAGAGCAGCCCCTTATCCCGCAGCGGGTTGATGCGGATGCGCACCACGCCGCCCTCTTCCTTGGGCGAGATGCCGTGCTTGAAGGCATTCTCCACGATGGGCTGCAAGATGAAGGACGGCACCATCGTCTCCGTCAAATCGAGGGAGTCGGAGATGCGCCACACCATCTTCACACGGTCGCCGAAGCGGACGTGATAAATCGAGTAATACTCATCCACGATGCGCACTTCCCGGGCCAGCGGCACCTGCTCGTCGTTGCTCATCAGGCTGTAGCGCAGCAGGTGCGACAGAGCCGTGATGAGGGCCTGCGTGCGGTAGGCTTTTTCCTGTCCGGCGGTCTGTAAAATGACGTTCAGGGTGTTGAAAAGGAAATGGGGGTCGATCTGGCTGCGCAGCTGCTGCAAGCGGCTGCGCTCCATCCGGTTCTGTAATTCCAGAGCTTCCGTCTTCTGGCGGTGGAGCTCCCGCTCCATCTCGTTTTTCTCCCGCAGGGTGGTCACCTGCTCGGCCATCGAATGCTTCATGTGGTTGAAAGCTTCGGTCAGCTGGGCCATTTCCGGCTGACGGGACGCAGGCAGGTCGGGCGAGTCGAACTCGCCCCGGGTGACCTCCCGGGAGGCGCCGATCATCTGCTGCACCGGGGTCAGCAGCGTCAGCACCGAGAAGGCCATGACGCAGCCCAGCGCAAGGCAGAGCGCCACCACGACGGTCTGTGCCCATTTCACCCGGTCGCTGAGGGCCGACACGGTGGTGTAAGTCCCCTGAGCGTCGGTGATGGCCGTGTTCAGCAGCTGCTGGGTATACTGGCGCAGATAGCCGCCGCAGGGTACGATCTTATTATAGTAGAGCTGGGCGGCTTTCGTGTCCTGACCGGCGGCCACCGCTTCTTCCAGCTGGTCCACCAGTGCGGTGTAGCTGTCGTAGGTAGTGGAAACGGCATTGTAGAGCAGATACTGCTCCTCACTCACAGTGCCAAGGTCGCTCTCGATGCGCCAGAGCCATGCGTTGGTGACGGAAAAGGCGCTGTGGAGCTCCTCTGTCAGCGCTTTGGCGTCGCCGTACTCCCAGCGGTAATCTTCCATGGCCGAAAGGCTCCGCTCCACACCGTTCTGGAAGCGGCTGATGGCGTTGAAGTTGCCCATCTGGTCGTCCAGTTCCCGCAGCACGGTGCCGGACTGGTAAAAGCTCAAGAATATCTGCCCCGCCAGCGCCAGAAAAAACGCCGCCAGGCAAAGACTGATCTGCCCTTTCAGGGTCATCCTGCGCCCCACGCACCCATCCTCCTTCTCTGTGATATTCTGCCGCGCATCTTCCGCCTTATCCGGCCTGTCCGCCGTCAGAGCGAACGCTCCATAAACTTTCTTTTTCGTCCTATTTTAGCACATTTTAGGTCATCTGCGCAATATCATCCTTGATTGTTGGAAAATAATATGGTACTATGACCAAAAAGGAGGGTATTTTTATGTCTCAGCCGATCTCCGTTTCCGTCCAGATGGATGCTGCATCCTTCCACGATTTTGCCGCCTTTGACCTGCTGCGCCACCGCAAGGCGTGGCACCGGCCTCTGGCGTTCACGGCCATTTTGCTGGTGTCTGCCGGCTTCTGCCTGTCGCAGGTGGGCCAGAAAGACGGCGCAGCCCTGCTCACGGTGGTTTTGGCCGTGGTGGCGCTGGGCGTGCCGGCCGTCTATTTCTGGACGTTCTTCCACTCCCTGAGCCTCCAGATCAAAAAGATGGGCCTGCCCCGCCCCTTTTACCGGCTGCTGCTGGACGACGAAGGACTGTCGGTCTGGATGGCCGGCGAGCAGGACAAGCCTGAGGCGAGCCGCAAGTATGCGTGGCACGATATGCATCTGGCCTACCGCACCCCCAACGCCATTTACCTCTATGTCCAGCAGAATCAGGCCTATCTGCTGAACGACAGCCTCGACGCCGCATGGAGCCTGCTGCAAGCCTCCCTCCCGGCAGAGCGCCTGCACGATATGCGCTGAAGAAAACAAAAACCGCCCTTTTCAGGGCGGTTTTTGTTTTTAACCTCTCAGTCTCGCATTCGCTCGACAGCTCCCCTATCGAGGGGAGCCTCTGGCGAAGAGGAAAGGCTTTACGAAATGCCAAAGCCTCCCCTCGTTAGGGGAGGTGGCAGCGCGTAAGCGCTGACGGAGAGGTTGACTCCAAAATACAAAAACAGGCAGCGCCGTGGAAAGGAGGAGAAAGCGGCGCTGCCTGTGTATGAGAACTCCTAAACATTTGCGGCTGCTAGGAGGTTGTTGGTAGTCTGTCCGCCGCCGTGGCTATTGCCTCGCATAGGTGGGGGACAGTATTTTTTTAGGGGCGCGGCACCCGCTGCGGGGCTGCGCATGAATCCTGCCTGCATGGCATTTATGGAAAGTCAAAAGCCGGAGATGGGGGATCTCGTTCTTGTCTTCCCGACTGCACCTTTATTGTACCGGATAAAAATGGAGTTTCTTTGAGTTAGTTTTGAACAATCTGCAAACAAGATGTGGAAAGTCTGAGGGCGTTCTTTTCCGTTCTGCTTGACATTCGGCACAGAACGATGTATTGTTAAGTTTATTGTGAAATACCTATGAAATTCCTGCATTTTTGAGGGAGGAGACACTATGGCCGCACCGGCACAGCCGCAGCAGAAAAAGACCCTGCTCATGACCGAGGGCAGCATCTGGAAAAGCATCCTGCTCTTCTCGGTGCCGCTCATCCTGGGCAACCTGCTCCAGCAGCTTTACAACACCGCCGACTCCATCATCGTCGGCAACTTTCTGGGCAGCAACGCTCTGGCCGCAGTCGGTTCCAGCGGCTCGCCCATCTACCTGCTCATCGGTTTCAGTCAGGGCGTGGCCGTCGGCGCAGGCGTCGTCGTGAGCCAGTATCTCGGCGCAAAAGATAAAAAGGAAACGCGCATCGCCGTCCACACCTCGCTGGCCATTGCGGTCATCCTCGGCCTCATCCTGACGGTGGGCGGCATCGCCGTCAGCCGCAGCCTGCTGGTCTGGATGAACACCCCCGAAGAAGTCCTCGGCGACGCCGTGACTTACATGAAGCTCTACTTCGGCGGTGTGCTGTTCAGCGTCGTCTACAACATGGCCGCCGGCATCCTCAACGCGGCGGGCAACTCCCGCCGCTCAGTCATCTACCTCGCCTGCGCTTCCATCACCAACATCATCCTCGACCTGGTGCTCATCGCCGGGCTGAAGATGGGCGTGGCGGGTGCGGCCATCGCCACCGACATCAGCCAGCTGGTCTCCTGTGTGCTGAGTCTCCGCTTTCTGATGAAGGTGGACGCCGACTACAAGGTGGAGCTTTCCGCCATCCGGCCCGATCAGCGGATGACCTCCCGCATCATCCGCATCGGCCTTCCCACCGGCATCCAGAACATGGTCATCTCTTTCTCGAACGTACTGGTGCAGTCCAGCGTCAACAGCTACGGTGCCGCCGCCATGGCAGGCTTTGCGGCCTATATGAAGATCGACGGCTTCAACATCCTGCCTGTCACCAGCTTCAGCATGGCGGCGACGACCTTCGTGGGCCAGAACTATGGCGCAGGCAACCTCAAACGAGTGAAAAATGGCATGTGGGTCACGCTGGGCATGAGCGTGCTCTACACCCTCTGCACCGGCGCTCTGCTGCTGGCGTTCCAGAATCCTATCATGCACCTGTTCACCTCCGACGAGACGGTGGTGGCCTTCGGGTGCAGCGCCATGCACTACTTCTGCCCCTTCTACTTCCTGCTGGCCATCCTCCACGGCATGGCGGGCGCAGTGCGCGGCACCGGCCGCAGCGTGCCGCCGATGGTGGTGCTGCTCATCTCGCTCTGCCTCTTCCGTGTGGTGTGGATCCAGTTCGTCCTCCCCTTCTTTGCGGGCATCGAGGGCGTGTTCGTCCTCTACCCGGTGTCGTGGGCGCTGGGTGCCGTGCTGATGGCCCTCTACGCATGGAAAGGCAGCTGGATGACTTACGAGCATTCCTGACAGGAACCGGGAACCATTCCATTTTTCCATTCGCCTTTTGGGGACGTCTGTGGTATCCTATAGGGAAAGAAACAGCAAACCCGGTATCTCAGGAGGATCCATGCAGACAACAAAACCCGAAACCGCACAGCAGCGCCCCACCGGCGCACGAATGGCCTTGCTGATGCTTCTTTACTTTATCAAAATCGGCGCGTTCACCTTTGGCAGCGGATGGAGCATCATTGCCCAGATGGAGCGGGAGTTCGTGGACGAGCGCGGCTGGATGACCAAGAGCGATCTGCTGGAGCTCATCGCCGTGGGCAAAAGCCTGCCCGGCATCATGGTGGTGAACATCACTCTGCTCTTCGGCTATCAGATGGCCGGGGTGCTGGGCGGCATCTGCGCGGCCATCGGCCTGTGCATCCCCGCCGTCGTCACCCTTACCATCGTGACGGCCATCTACGACGCCATTAAAGATAACTACTGGGTCTGGTCGGCCCTCAAGGGCGTCCAGTGCGCCGTGGCCCCCATCATCGGCGGCGCGGCCATCTCTCTCGGCAAAGATGCTCTGACCAGCGCGATGCCCATCATCATCTGTGCCGTCGCCTTTGTGCTCTGTTACTTTACGTCCATCAGCAATCTGACGCTGGTGGCGGCCGGTGTGGTCATCGCGCTGGTCTGGATGGGGGTGAGCGAACATGGCCATGCTTGAGACCCTCGTTCAGCTCTTCGCCGCCTTTGCGAAGATCGGCTTCACCAGCTTCGGCGGCACCTCCATGATCCCCCTCATCATGGATGAAATGTCCTCCCACGGCTGGATGACGGACGCCGATCTGACGAACCTCATCGCCATCGCCGAGATGACACCCGGCTCTCTGGGCGTCAATGCCGCCACCTTTGCAGGCACCAAGACCGCCGGGATGCTGGGCGGCGTCTTCGCGGTCCTGGGCGTCCTCAGCCCCACCCTGACGCTGACGCTTCTGGCGGCGGCATTCTTCCAGAAGTTCCGCACCAGCAAGGTCATGAGCTACATCATGAAAATCGTCAAGCCTGTCTGCATCGGCATGGTGCTGGGCGTGCTGGTGGGCCTCTGCCGCCAGACCTGCATCACCGAGGCAGGCGGCATCAGCCTGCCGGGCATCGCCATCGGCATCCTCTGCTTTGTGCTGCTCCAGAAGTTCAAGCTCAGTGTGCCGAAGGTCATCGGCATCGCGGCGGTGCTGGGGCTGGTGTGCTTCGGGGTGTTTTGACCTCTCAGTCTCGCTCCGCTCGACAGCTCCCCTAGTAGGGGAGCCTCTGGCGTGTCGGTCAAATCCATTCTAAACGAGCAAAGCTCAATCTTTCAGAAGCAATAGTGCCCTGCTACAGCGGGCAGCAGCAGCTTGACGAGATAACTTGTCCAGCAGCCGCTGTCCCCGCAAGCAGGGCACGGTATTTTGCGCCATACTCAGCTTTCAGCAGTCAGTACAAAGCGGCCCGGCCTGCCAAAGCCTCCCCTCGATAGGGGAGGTGGCATCGCGCCAGCGATGACGGAGAGGTTTATTATTTTACCGCCAGCGGCGACGGCCTGATACTCACTTCTCCGTGGCAGAGCGCCTCGGTGCGGCCCCCTTCCCGCGCCACGATGAGCCGCCCGGCGTCGTCGATGTCCACCGCCTTTGCGGCGTAGCTCTCCGTCCCGGTACAGACCGTGACCCAGTGGCCCGGCACAAAGCACCGGGCGCGGTACTCGTCCAGACAGTCGAAGGCCGGGCAGAGACCCAGCAGTTCCCGGGCGATGGCCCCGGCCAGCGCCGCCCGGCTCACCGGTGCAGGCCCGCCGGGGTAGAGACTGCCCGCGATGGGCCGCAGCTCCTCGGGCCAGTCCTCCGGGCGGGAGGTCAGGTTCAGGCCGATGCCCACCACCAGCCATTCCAGCTGGCCGCTCTCGATGTCGGCCCCGGCTTCCGTCAGGATGCCGCAGACCTTCTTGCCGTTATAATAGAGGTCGTTGACCCACTTGATGCCCAAGTCCAGCCCGCAGAGCCGCTTCACAGCCCGGCAGACAGCCACCGCCGCGCTGACGGTGACGGCCTGCGCCTCGGTCATGGGCAGGCCGGGCCGCAGCACCAGCGAGAGATAAATGCCTTTCCCCGCCGGGCTCTCGAACCGCCGCCCCAGCCGGCCCCGGCCCGCCGTCTGCTGACTTGTCAGCACCATCGTGCCGTGGGGCGCACCCTCGAGGGCCAGCGTCTTGGCCGTGCGGTTGGAACTTTCCAGCTTGTCGTAGAGGTAGATGGGGGCGTCGTACTCCCCCACCGCCTCGGCGCAGAAGGGGTCGCCGCCCGCCAGCCGATAGCCCCGCCGGGGGGCGGCTTCCAGAGCGTAGCCCTGAGCCGCCAGTGCGGCCGCAGCCTTATGGACAGCAGCGCGGCTCACACCCAGCTGCTGCGCCAGCTGCTGGCCGGAGATGCATTCGCCCTGGGCGGCGGAGAGCGCCGCCAGAAGTGCCTGTTTTGTGGCAGAGGCCATCGTGTTTTCTCCTTTGTGAGGTTTGATAAGGCCATTTTACCACATTTTCAAAATTTTTCCCATGATTTTGCAGGTTTTGGCCCCGCTGGTTCGTGTAGATAGACAGAGCGCTCGAAATGCCGGGCAGAAAGGAGGCGGAGAGCAGCCATTGAATGCACTGGAATTTGACAGGCTGGTACAGAAGTACCAGTCCCTCGTCTACACCATCTGCCGTCAGCTGGTGGCAGATGAGGGCTATGCGCAGGATCTGACGCAGGAAACGTTTCTCTCTGCATGGCGGAGCATGGACCGCTGTCCTGCCGGATACGAAAAGCAATGGCTGGCCCGCATCGCCTCCAACAAAGCCAAGGATTACTTACGCAGCGCCTGGGCGCGCCGGGTGAACACCCCCGGCGACGATGTGCTTGCACTTGAGGGCGCACCGCCCGGCAGCGAGCCGGAAGCGCAGGTGCTGGAAGCTCTGGGCGAAGAGGAGCTAACACAGCGCATCCTCGCTCTGCGGGAACCCTACAAGACGCCCTGCCGCCTCATGCTGCTGGAACAGCACACCGCCGCCGAAGCCGCCCGGCTCTGCGGCAGGCCCCAGAAAACAGTGGAGGCGCAGGTCTTCCGGGCAAAAAAGATGCTGGCCGCGCAGCTGAGCGCCGCCGGAAAGGAGGGCTTTTGAGATGGAATTGTTCCGTGAAGACGGCTGTCTGAGCGACGAAGGGCTGCACGCCCTCACCGCCGGGCAGCTGGACGAGCTGGGACGGCTGGAAGCCGCCGAACATCTCGCCTACTGCGACAAATGCACCGACCGTTACACCGCACTTCTGACCGCCGACGCCCTCGCCGACCCGCCCCGGGATGTCCGCCGTACCGTGATGAGCACCATCTGGGTGCGGCTGATGCAGAGCACCTATGGCCGGGCTGCGGTGGCGGGCGTCGCCGCCGTGCTGGCGCTGACCATGTGGCGTACCGGAGCGCTGACCTTCGTCACCGACCACGGCAGCGACCTGCAGGCTCTCCTGCCCACAGTCCAGGTCACCCTGCCGGAAAAACAGCCCCCGAAGCTTCTGCCCGAAAAGCTGGGCAGACCCGTGACCTCCCGCCCCGGCGAGAACATCTATACCCGCGTTTCCTCTGTGCTGGAAAGCCTGCTGAACGCGGCAGAAAACATAAAATCATAAAACAAGGAGATCGTTATGCTGAAAAACGGATTTTTGACCTTCTGCTGCGCGTTTATCCCCGGCGCAGGCCAGATGTATCAGGGCTACATGAAGCGGGGCCTCTCCCTCATCCTCACGGCCTGCCTCATCGGGATGGTGAGCTCACTGCTCGACCCGGTGATGCTCCTGCTGGTGGTGGTGTGGATGTACAGCTTCTTTGACACCTTCAACCTCCGGGCGCAGATCATCGCGGACACCGCGCCGGAGGACGACTACCTCGTCCACTTCGACCCCCGCGACAGGCGGCTGGCCCGGGCTCTGCTGGACAGCCACAAGCTGGTGGGCTGGCTGCTCATCGCCTTCGGTGCGCTCATCGCCTACCAGAACCTCATCATGAACATTCTCGGCGACCTCGTCTACCGCTGGGGCCACTCCTCCCCCGTTTTCCGCGCCCTCTATCTCGTCATGGCCAGCCTGCCGGATGTGGTGGTCTGTGTGGTCCTCATCGTCTGCGGCGTCTGGCTGGTGAAAGGCCCCCATCCGGCCAAAAAGCCGGATGCTTCCAAGGATGTCCCCGAGGATGCCGATTTCTGCGAGTATCACGCCGACGAGCCGGACAACGCCGCTCTGCTCTCCTCTCCTGTGGTGAATGAAAACGAGGTGACGGATGATGGAACAGAACACGACGAATAAACCCCTGCGTCGGGTGGGCACCCTGACGCTGGGCGTCTGCCTCATCGCGGCGGGCACGCTCTTCCTGCTGGCCCGCTTCCTGCCCGGCCTGCCGTGGTTGGTCATCTGGCAGGTGCTGCCGGCGGCTGGGCTCATCCTGCTGGGGTGCGAGGTACTCTACTACTCGGCCCGGCCCGGCGCATGCCGGTGCGACTTCGGCTCGGTGGTGCTCTGCCTGCTGATGATGGGTGGGTGCTTCGGCGTCTCGACCCTTATGCTGCTGGCCCAGATGCTGGGCCGCGGCTGCACCATCCACCTGTGAACACAAGAAAGCCTGTGCAGCCGCCCGCCACGGGAGGGTCTGCACAGGCTTTTTCGTTTGAAGAGAGAGGCTTACTGTACGCCGGTCAGCTCAGCCAGCTTGTGGTAGATCTCGGTGTTGTCGAAGACGCCGCGGAACTTCTCCGCGCCGACGCCCAGCGCATAGATGTTGACCATCGCGCCGGTGTGGGCATAGGTGGTGTGGTCCATGCCGGACTTGTGGTTGATGGTGTGGCAGATGGCCATGCTGAAGGGGATGTAGGTGCCGTAGAGCTCATAATCCTGCTGGCTCATCTCCTTCTGGGAGGCAGCGCCGACTTCCAGCGTCCGCTCGTAGGCTTTGCGCAGATTCTCCACCTCGTAGTCGGTCAGCAGCAGCTTGCCTGCACTGGCAGCATCGGGGTCGGTGGGCAGGGTCAGGCCGAAGTTTGCCTTCACGTCGGCCATGGCGGCCTCGAAGGGAGTCTTGTTGGCGATGTAGCCCTCGACATAGGTGGAGTCGAACTTGGCGTAGGACATCTTCTGGTGGGTGAGGTTGGTCAGGAAGGTGTCGTAGTTGGTGGTCTTGTAGCCGATGGCCATGCCGCCCGTCTCGTGGTCGGCGGTGACGAGGATGAGGGTATCGTTGGGGTGGGCGTTGTAGAAATCCACAGCGGCCTGCACGGCGTTGCTCATCTCCAGCACATCGTGGATGGAAGCGGCGGCATCGTTGGCGTGGCAGGCCCAGTCGATCTTGCCGGACTCGGTCATCAGGAAGAAGCCCTTCTTGTTGTCCAGCAGCTCGATGCCCTTCCTGACGTAGTCGGTCAGCTGCCACTCGCCTGCGGCGGCGTCCATGGCGTAGTTCATGGACTTGCCGTCGGCCAGAGCCTCGGCGATGATGAGGGTCTTGCCTGCACCGGCCTTGAGGGCGGCGGCGTCTGCCTGACAGGTGACGACGTTGTAGCCGTTCTGGGCGGCGATCTCGTGGTTGTTGGGGCCGGTGCCGTCGCCGTTCACCTTCTGGAACTCGCCGCCGGCGAAATACTCGAAGCCGGAGACGGCCAGCTCCTTGCCGATGTCGTAGTAGTTCTTGCGGGTCTTCTGATGTGCATAGAAGGCAGCGGGGGTGGCGTGGTCGATGTTGACGGAGGAGACAACGCCCACCTTGTAGTTCTTCTGGGCGTGGAGCTTCTCGGCGATGGTCTCATAGGGCACATCGCGGGTCCAGGGACACATATTGATGACGCCGCTCTCGGTCTTGTGGCCGGTGGCGATGGAAGTGGCAGTGGAAGCGGAATCGGGGCAGAAAGAAGTGCTGTCGTAGGTGGTCACGCTGCCCACCTCGGGGAACTGGGTGAAGCTCAGCTCGCCCTCGACGACAGCGCCGTTGTTCTCCACCGTACCCTTATAGAATCGGGCGGACTGGATCTGGGCCGTACCCATGCCGTCGCCGATGAAGAGGAAGACATACTTGGGTCTGCCGCCGAACACGCCCAGCAGTCCGTTCTCTTCCTCTGCTGCGTTGGCCGCATTGGGGGCAGCGGCGTTGGCAGCGGCAGGCGCTGCGGCCAGCATACCGGCGGCGGATGCAAAGGCACCGGCCTTCAAAAAGCTGCGGCGGGACAATTTATTCTCTTTCATGCGAAAGTCCTCTCTTTCCATGAGCCTCATGGCTCCTTCTCTCTTTTTCGATTTACCGGGAACGGCCTTATTCTACCGCCGCAGCCGCCCGGCCCGAAACCATGCGGGCGCAAAATCGGCGTAAAACCCCGGCGGCGGCTTTGGGCCGTCTGTAAAAAAGAAGACTTCTGCTGCGCAAAAAGCGCCCCTCCGGTAAAACGGAGAGGCGCTTTTGTATGTTACGGGTCAATTATGCGTTGAACTTTTCCTCGTTCAGCAGACCCTCGCTCTTGGCCACGCAGATGCTGGCGACAGCGTCGCCCACCACGTTCAGGGAGGTGACGAGCATCTCGATGGGGCGGTTGATGGCGAGGATGAGGGAGTAGGCCAGCAGGGCGCTGTCATTCACGAAGCCCGCACCGGACAGGATGGTGAAGAGGATGACGGCTCCTGCGCCGGGGGCGGCAGGCGTACCCACCGAGGCCAGCAGAGCCAGCAGAGCGACCACGACCAGTTGGGCGGGAGTAACGGTGTAACCGGCGCAGCCTGCGATGAAGACGGTGGCCACCACCTGCATGATGGCAGTGCCGTCCATGTTGATGGTCATGCCCAGAGGCAGGACGAAGGAGGCGATGGACTCATCGACGCCGAAATCCTCGGTGCAGACCCTGATGTTCAGGGGGAGAGTGGCTGCGCTGGAAGAGGTGGAGAAGCCGAAGACGGCCACGTTGGCGATCTTCTTAATGAAGGTGATGGGGTTCTGCTTTGCGCCCAGCGCCACCACCAGAGGATAGGCCACCAGCAGGAAGACGAAGAGCAGGACCACCGTGACCACCACATACACCAGAGCGGGCTTGAGGTAATCAATGCCGTAGATGGCGAAGGTGCGGGTCAGCAGCACGAAGACTGCAAAGGGCGCGAAGTTTGTGACGACGAAGTTCAGGAAGACCACCACCACGTCGTTCACCTCGCCCAGCAGGCGGCGCAGGGTAGCCGTGCGGCTCTCGCCCAGCACGTTCATGCTCAGGCCCACGGCCACGGCCAGGAACACCGAGGAGAGCACTGCGCCGTTGCTGCCAAAGGCAGTGACGATGTTGGAGGGGATGACGTTGAGCACCACGTTCAGGGGGTTGGAGCCGGTGGAGCCGGTGGCCCCGGTGAGGCCCTCGATGTGGGCGTTGAAGAGGCCCATGGAATAGGTGGCGTAGCCCACGCATCCGGCCAGTGCCAGCGCCATAAAGGAGCAGAGCAGGAACCAGAAGAGGGTCTTGGCCGAAATGCGGCCCATGGTGCGGGTATCGGCAATGCTGCCGATGGCCAGCGCGATGGAGGTGAAGACCATCGGGATGATGACCAGCTGCAGTGCTTTGATGAAGAGCTGGCCGATGATGTAGAAGAGGCCGAGCGCACGTTCCGCGCCCTCTGTGGTGATGTCCTGGAAGAGCAGGTCGTTGATGGTCTGCCAGATGCCGCTGTTGCCGGAAGCCACGAGCTTTTCGCGCAGCATCATAAAGGCAAAGCCTGCCGCCAGACCGCAAACCAGAGACACCGCCATCTTTCTTGCCAGTGCCGAGCCGCTGTTCTTATTTTTTCCCATACGATTTTCCTCACTTTTGTCCATTTCCCAGTGTGTTTCGTTCGCATTCGACCTATCCTACCACGGCAAACTGTTGGATTCAAGGGAAAAATCGGCTTTTCAGGCGATTTTTTTGCAAAAGTATGACGCATGAAAATTTGATGTAAAAATTACGTTTTGGATAAAAATACAAAAACCTCTCCGTCACGCCTACGGCGTGCCACCTCCCCTATCGAGGGGAGGCCTTGGCATTCCGTAAAGCTTCGCCTTTTCGCCAGAGGCTCCCCTACCAGGGGAGCTGTCGAGCGGCAGCGAGACTGAGAGGTTATTTCTTATGTATTGTCTGTGCCCAGCTCTGCGGCTTCCAGCACCTTGATGCCTTCGGCCTCGAACGCGGCGCGCAGAACCTCGGCAAAGCCGGGGCGCGGCACCTTGTTCTTGACGCAGAGGGTGATGATGCCATGCAGGCTGGTGCATTCCAGCCCGATGGAAGCGCCGTCTGCCGGCACCCAGGTCTGGAAGTCCTCGATGTACCGGGTCAGCTCCGGGCTGGACGGGGCGAAGGGGTCGCCCAGATAGCTCACCCAGAAGTCCGCCGGGAAGCCGCTGATGTACTCGCCCATCTGGAAGATGCGCTTTTTGATGCTGAGGCTGGCTTTCTGCTGGTAGACCCGGTAGACCCAGCCCATCTGCTCCGCGATACGGAACAGTTTTCGCTCAGCGGAAAGGTTCTCTTTCAGGTCAGCGTCCACGCCCACGGCCACTTCGGCCAGCGGGGCATCTGCCGTCAGCGGCAGCTTGCGCTGGAAGGAGGCCACGCAGTTGTAGAGGGCGTTCGGCGCACCCAGCGCGTCGCGGGCGTCTGTCGAGTAGCTGTAAAGCACCTCGTCCTTGTCCAGATACGTCCGCACCGCCTTACAGAGCAGGGCCGTGAGGGTACTGAAGGGCTTGACGCCGCAGCGGAGGGCGGCGTCCACAAGCCCCGCCTTTTCCAGCCGGACGCGGCAGCAGGTGGGCGTCTCTTCAAAGGTCTGCACCACGGGGCGCTGCATATCGTTGGCCACCTGACTCTCGGGATACTTTGCAAGGATGTCCTCGATGTCGTAGGCAGGGTCCGTCTCAAGGGTCCGGCCCTCGAAAGCCGTACCGTACCGCAGGTTGCAGTAGAACTGCAGCACCATGGTCATGAAGGGTGCTATGCCCCGGCCATCGGCCAGGAAGTGGAACCAGTCAAAGTAGACGACTTTCCCCTCATAGCTCAGGGCGACCGTAAAGCCGTTCTCGTCCGGAAATTCGGGCTTTGCGCTGCCCTGCCGCACCGGGCAGGGGGCGTCCGACGGCTCGAGGTGGAGCAGCTTTTTCTCCCACACCGGCTTCTGGAAATAGTAGGGAGCCTTTGCCCGGGCCGCATCCAGAGCCTGCTGCAAAAGCGCACCGTCCACGGCATCTTTCAGCGTGACCTGATAGCGGCAGTTGACCATGTTTTCGCGGTAATAGTAAACGATACCCTGAAAAACAGAGCGCTGTTCGGCATCCATTCCTTATTCCCCCGCGTGTGCGGCCAGATAGTCGGCCAGATCGCTGATGGTGACGAAGTTGCGCAGCTCCTTTTCGGGGATGCGCAGGCCGAAAGTCTCCTCCAGGTCGGCGACGACGGTCAGGATCTCCATGGACGACAGGTCCAGATCGTCCATCAGGACGCTGTTCTCGTTGACATCTTCGGGGGATATTTCTGCAACATCTTCCAGAATTGCAAGGATCTGGGACACGATCTCGGTTCTTTCCATAGTTTGAATCTTCCTTTCGTAGTTCCATTAAAGGCGGCTGCGGCTCTTTTCCAGTATTCCGCAGCCTGCCCGGTTTATTCTTACTTGCGCAGCAGCTTGCCGGTGCCGGTGCGGGGCAGAGGCTCGGTGCTGAACTCCACGGCGCTCATCCGCTTGTAGAGCGGCAGGGTGCGGTTGGTCTCGGTGATGAAGTCGCGGACGGTCTGCTGGTCGGCCTCGCCGCAGTAGATGACGGCACAGATCTTCTTGCCCTTCTCCCTGACGATGCATTCCTTGACGGCCTCGCACTTGGACAGCAGATTTTCCAGTTCTTCGGGGCTGACGTTCTCACCGTTGTCGAGGATGATGATATTCTTCTTGCGTCCGGTGATGTAATAGAAGCCGTCCTCGTCTACACGGGCCAGGTCTCCGGTGTGGAACCAGCCGTCGGCGTCGAGGACTTCTGCGGTGGCCTCGGGGTCCTTGTAATAGCCCAGCATGACGCAGCCGCCGCGGATGCAGATTTCGCCCGTCTCGTCCAGCTTGTACTCGGCGTGGTCGTCGGGCCTGCCCACGGCGCGGATGTGCTTTTCGTCCTGCTCGTAGTTGATGATGCCGTCGCCGCAGGTCTCGGTCATGCCGTACACCTGAGTGATCATCATGCCCTGCTGTGCCAGCTCGGCCAGCATGGCGCCGTCAAACATGGCAGAGGAGCCGCAGGGGTTCCAGATGCCGTTCAGGCGGGCGCGGCGGCCCCGCTTGACGTCTTTGTAGATGGCCTCCATCAGCATGGGAGCCACAGCGATGGCATCGCTGTGCATCAGGCCGAGGTCGCGGTAGAAGTCGCGGATGTCGGCGGAGAGGTTCAGCGCCCAGCCCTTGCAGGCCCAAACGAAGAGGCAGATGAACGTACCCAGATGGAACAGGGGCAGGATGGCGAAGTTGCTCAGGACGTCGTTTTTGTCCTCGGGCATATGCTCGTGCTTATAGTCCAGCATGGCGTCGCCGAATTTGACCTGGCACTCCACAGTGGTAAAAAAGTTGCGCTCCGAGAGCATGACGGCCTTGCTGCGGCCGGTGGTGCCGGAAGTGAACATCAGCACAATCAAATCATCATGGCCCACGCAGTCAACAAGCTCTGCAGGCGCGCTGTCCTTGAAGGCGTCCATCGGGCGGAGTTTATCGCCGTAGGCGGCCTCGATGTCGGGGCGGCAGCCATAGTCGATGCCGTCGTTGACGATGAGGGAAGGCTCGACAAGGCCCAGCTCATATTCCAGCTCGGGCCAGGTCTTTTTCTGGTTGATGGTCACGACGACGGCCCCGGCGAGGATCGCGCCGAAGCTGTTGACACCGTACTCATAGCAGTTGCGGCTCATGATGCCGACACGCTTGCCCTTGATGTCGGGGATATTCTCCTTAAAATAAGTAACGGCCCTGCGGATGTCCTGCACATACTGGGCGTAGGTCTTTTCCACCACAGTCTTGCCATCAGCGGCCACATAGCGGAACGCCACCCGGTCGGGGTACTGCTTCGCCATGACGTCCGTGATGAGCTCATATACAGTATTTATCATTTTTGTCGCTCCTTGCTGTTTTTCTTTATTGCAGCGAAACGCCGGCAGCTGACATTTTCTGCCTCAACGTAATAATACCTGTTTCGACAGAGAAATGCAACTACGCGGCGTGTCCTTTTCACTGTTTCTTCTTACTTGTTACTTCCGCAGCAGCTTGCCCAGAGCATTGCGGGGCAGGGGCTCAGCGGTGAACTCCACAGCACTGATGCGCTTATACAGCGGCAGGCTGCGGTTGGCCTCGGTGACGAAGGCTCTGACCTCTTCCTGCTTATCCTCAGGGCAGCAGATGACGGCACAAATTTTCTGGTTCTTCTCCTTCACGATGCACTCGGTGATGGCCGGGCAGAGGGCCAGCTTCTTTTCCAGCTCTTCGGGGCTGACGTTCTCGCCGCTGGCGAGGATGATGAGGTTCTTCTTGCGGCCGGTGATGTAATAGAAGCCTTCCTCATCCATCCGGGCAAGGTCGCCGGTGTGGAACCAGCCGTCGGCGTCGATGACCTCTGCCGTGGCCTCGGGGTCCTTGTAGTAGCCCAGCATCACGCAGTCGCCCTTGATGCAAATTTCTCCGGTCTCGTCCAGCTTATACTGAACGTGGTCGTCGGGCTTGCCCACGGCACTCATGTGCTTTTCGACCTGCGTAAAGTTCAGGATGCCGTCGCCGAAGGTCTCGGTCATACCGTAGCACTGGTTGACGACGAAGCCGTTCTGGGCCAGCTCCAGCAGCATCCTGGGGTCGAGGGCAGCGGAAGAGCAGCACAGGTCCCACAGGCCGTTCAGGCGGCCGACGCGGCCACGCTTCATGTCGTTGTAGATGGTCTCCACCAGCATGGGGGCCGAGGCCATGACGTCGCTGTGCATCAGGCCCAGGTCACGGTAGAAGTCGCGGATGTCGCCGCAGAGGTTCAGGGCCCATCCGGCAGGCGGGTAGGACATGACGCAGACGAAGCAGGCCATGTGGAAGAGGGGCAGCAGGGTCATATGGCTCAGCGGCAGCTTCTGGCCTGCCGGGAGGCGGTCGGTGATCCAGTTCTCTGCCACCTCCGAATAGGTGTGCAGGCTGGCGCACATATTCCGCTCCGAGAGCATGACACCCTTGCTGCGGCCGGTGGTGCCGGAGGTGAACATCAGCATCATCAAATCATCGTGGCCCACGCAGTTGGTCAGCTCGCCGGGGGCAGTATCCTTATAGCAGTCCATGGGGCGGAGCTTCGGGCCGTAGGCGGCTTCCAGCTCGGCGCGGCAGCCGTAGTCGATGCCGTCGTTCAGGATGAGGGCGGGCTCCACGAGGCCCAGCTCATATTCCAGCTCCTCCCAGGTCTTTTTCTGGTTCAGGGTCACGAGGACGCCGCCGGCGAGGATGATGCCGTAGGACGCCACGCAGAATTCATAGCAGTTCCGGCTCAGCAGAACGATGCGCCGGCCCTTGATGTCCGGCACTTCGGCCTTGAGATAGGCCGTCATCCGGCGGATGTCCTGCGCATACTCGCGATACTTCTTCTCCACGACGGTCTTGCCGTCCTCGGCCACATAGCGGATGGCCACATGATCGGGGAACTCCTGCTCCATGCAGCGGGTCACCATGTCGTATACGCCTGCGGGTACTTTGATGTATTCAGCCATCGGTCTTTCTCCTTCTTTGTCAAATTTTCAGCTCTGCACTTTTTTCATTCACTTTCCAGAGTCATTCCGAATCTCTGGCATTTCGAGGAAAACTTTGGCACGGCTCCTCATGGCAACAGTATACCGCAAGCAGAGCGCAAACGCAAGATTTAATTGCACAAATATGCAACTTAAGCTTGCATTCGATTTGTGCAGGCAGATGTAATTCTTTCCTTTTGTTGCGATGCGCGAAAAGCTGTGATACACTTTTTTTCGTCAGGACGAAACTTCACCCGGAGGTCGAGTCCTTATCAAATTGACAGCAAGCCCAAAAAGCATTATACTGTTTATATCATTTGGCAAAAAAGCTCCCCGCCGAGCTTCATATTTTTATTTATCGCGCCTAAAACACGGCCTTCCGGGGCCTCCGGGACGAATGGCGCACAAGGAGGACCCTTTTCATGGAAGGCACCAAGCCCCGCACTGTAAGCAGCCTTGGCATGTTCGACCTGCTGAAAGGCATCGGAATGCTGGCCATTGTCTTTGCCCACACGGCAGAGCTTTACCCTCTCGGCACCAACGACGTCACCCCTTTCGCGTTCGCGCTGTTCGCTTACCGCGAAGCGCTGATGGCCGCCTTTTTTATTGCCAGCGGCTACGGCTTCCGCAAGCGCTCCATCCACAAATGCATCGAGCAGCAGCTCAAGACCCTGCTCAAGCCTTACCTTTATACTGCACTGGCCACCACGGTGCTCCACGCTTTCCTTCACCACGCAGCTTTCGGCTCGTGGGATGCCGCCATCTCAGAATCGGCTAAGGTCTTAGGCGGTTTCCTGTTAGGCCTGCCCCACACGGCCACTTACTTCGGGCAGCAGTTTTTCTCCTGCGGACCCATGTGGTACTTAGTGGCTCTGATGCTGGCGTGGGTGCTTCTGGACGTGCTGCTCGAGATCTTCCCCGAGCGGTACATAACCCCCGCAGTCGTCGGCGTCACCCTGCTTGGCTGGGGCATCACGCTGGTGTGGGAGGCTCCTTTCTGCATCGCACAGGGCATGGTGTCGCTGCCCTACCTTTACATCGGCTATCTGGCCAAGAAGCGCCGCCTTTTCGAAACTCCCCTTTCCGGCAGAGCCAGAGCCGGACTTATCGTGTCCGCGCTGGGCGTCGTCGCGGGCGTTTTGCTGACCCAGAGCACCGACTGCGTTTCGCTGGGTGAGTGGACGATGGGGCCGCTGAGCATCCTGCTGGATGGCGCAGTGGGCTACGGCATCATCCGGCTCTTTTTGAAATGGCAGCGCCGGGTGGACGGCCCCATCTCCCATGCCATCGAGTGGGTGGGCCGGCGCTCGCTCTTCATCTTCTGCATCCACACTGTGGAGCTGACGGCCATCCCGTGGTATCTGATGGCTGCAAAGTATGCTGACCATCCGGTGCAGGGGATGCTGCTGCAGTTCGTGTTCTCGCTTGTGTCCATCTTCGCCGTCACCGAACTTCTGATGCGCCGCAAAGAGCTTGGCCGGAAGCTTCGGGGCGGCAAGCCTGCGGACAAGCCCCGGCAGCGGAGCAGGACCCGCCGCTATGCGGCAAAACACTGAAATCCCTGCGCTTTGGTATCCCGCCATTTTGAGGGCAGACTATAGTTACTTTTGATGCATGGGCTTGCAGCGCGGGTTGTACGCCTTGCGATAAATCGGAGGAGGCCCCGGTAATGATGAACGAAACTCCTGAAGCGGCTCTGCGCAGCCGCATTGCGGACCTTGAACAACAGCTCAAACTTGCAGACGAAGGCACTTCGCGGCTGGCCCAGCGCTGCCTTGAGCTGGAAAAACAGCTGCAGACCTTCTATGCTGCCCACCCCCAGAAAGAGAGGCAGACCGACTCGCCTGCTCTGGTGCAGCCGCTGCTTTACTATGATGCCGGGTTCGGCTTTTCCCAGAAAGACACCGTCAAGGCCCCGGACTACGAATACGACGAGCTGAACGGCATGGTGACAGCGACCTTCGAGCTGCCGGAGACCGCGTTCAATCTCCGTTTCGACCCCGGCGAACTGCCCTGCTGCATCACTGATTTCGTCTTCTCGGATGACCGCATCCTCTGCCGCCCGGTGAACGGTGTGCCGCTCCACGGCGACGGCATCCTGTTCCTCAACGACGACCCGAATTTCATGCTGGAAGGTCTGAACCGTTTCCCCGCCGGGATGGAGCTGGGCGTGAGCTACTGCTACTTCCCGCTGGAGCCGCTGGCTGACGACCCATTGTTCGCCGCCGTTCTCGAGGGCGTACAGTATTTCCAGAAGACCCGCGTCTGCGAGCAGAAGCACCTCGACCAGCTGGAAAAAACTACGGCTGACCAGAAGCAGACCATCGAGGCCCTGCAGAAGAATCTCTCCGAGCTGCATCAGGCCAACGCCGAGCTGAGCGCCCGGAGCAAAGCCTACGAGAGCTCGCTGGAAAACATCCTCTCTTCCAGCAGCTGGAAACTCACGCTGCCCCTGCGCCGCCTGCTGGGGCTGTTCCATCGCAGCCATTGAGCCTGCCTGCGGAGAGGAGGATACGATGTACAGCAGTTATACCACTCTGCAGCGGGTTCAGCTCGCCAAACAGGAATATCTCGACACCCAGGAAGTTTTTCTCGGCGTCTATGCGCCGGGACGGAACGCCGCCCTGAAAGCTTCCCTGCAGGACCAGCTCCACCGCAAATTTTTATTGACGGACAGCCTCCGCCCCGAAGCCCTCGGCAGCGCCGTCGGTGTGCTTCTGGTCAGGGAAGACCTTTTCCTGATGCCCACGGCCCTTTCCTGCTTTGCGGACGCACTGCGCAGCGGCGCAGACTACGTCACCAGCGACGCCGTCTTCGGCTACTCAGGCGTCACCACCCTCTACCACAGTCAGGGCTTTGCAGCCTGCCCGGGCTGCGCCCTCGTCTCCCGGGAGCTGCTGCGCCGCTGTCAGGCGGAAGCCCGCGACCCGGAAAATCCCGTCGAACTGCTGACGCTGGCGGCGAAGCTCCGCCGCAGCCACGTCTGCCTCCCGCTGGCGCTGGCCCACTATGAGCGGGACATCTGCGCCGAAGACGTCTGGTCTGTAAAGGGGAAGCGCGTCTTTATCATGAGCCACCTGCTGGACATGACCGGTGCGCCCATCGTGCTGGTGAGCGCCGTGCCGGTGCTGCGCAGCATGGGCTACGAAGTGGTCGTCCTCGGCCCTGAGGACGGCGGCTCCATGCCGCTCTTCCTCGAGGCGGGAGCTACCGTCATCACCCGCAAGGGCTGTGTCCAGTCGCCCCTGCTCTGGGGGCTGGCCCTCTGCGCCGACCTCGTTCTGGCCAACACCGTCGTGGAGGCCCGGGCCGTCCGCGCCCTGAGCGGTGCGCGGGTGCCGGTGCTCTGGTGGCTCCACGATGCCTTTGCAGGCTACCCCCACATCGCCCACCAGATCCCCAGAGAGCTGGGCGAAAACATCCGGCTCTACTCCGTCGGCAGCCACGCCGCCAACGCCATGCACTCGGTGCGGCCGGAGTTCAACATCCGGCCCCTCATCTACGGCCTGCCGGACTACGCCGCCGAGAAGTTCTCCCACTACGATCTGAGCTATGCGGGCGGGCGGCCTCTGTTCGCCACCGTGGGTTCCTTTGAGAACCGGAAAGGCCAGGACATCTTCTGCAAGGCCATCCGGCTGCTGCCGCCTGAGACCATGAAGAAGGCATCCTTCCTCTTCGTGGGCAAGGCCGCAGAGGCTGAGATGATGGACGCCGTGCGGAGCCTGACCGCTGACTGCCCCGACAACGTCTTTTATGTCAAGCGGCTCACCCGCGACGAGATCAAGAGCCTGATGGCCCAGTGTACCTGCCTCGTCTGCGCCTCCCGCGACGACCCCATGCCTACTTTCGTCACCGAGGGCCTCATCTTCGGCAAGCCCGCCATCGTATCGGAGCACACCGGCACCGCCGGGCTCATCACCGAGGGCGTGGACGGTTTCGTCTACGAGGACGACGACCCCGAAAAGCTGGCCGAGCGGCTGGCCTGGGCCATCGAGCACCCGGAAAAACTTGCTGCCATGCGCCCCGCCTGCCGTGAGCTTTACGAGAGCCATTACTCCAAGCAGGCGTTTTCCGACAGTTTACAACAGGCTGTAAAGGAGCTCACCGGCGAATAAGCTCCCCGTTCTTTATCACTCTGCCGAAACTGAGGCAAAAAATTTGGCAGTTGTTCACAAACACACCTCCGGACTGTGATATACTCTCCTAAGAGTTTATCCCAGTCCGTTTTTTGTTGAAATTTGAAAGGAGTCCCCGCATGAGTTCGTCCGCCTCCCCCGCCCCTTCGCGCCGAAAGACCCTGCTCTCGCTGGGCGTTCTGGCCCTGCTGACCGGCATCGTGGTGTTCATCTTTCGGGAGCACTGGGCCGAGATCTCCGAGGCGCTGAGCCGGCTCACCCTCGGGCAGGGACTTCTGGCACTGGCCGTGGGCCTGAGCTACCCGCTTCTCGAGGGCGTATCCAGCTGGCTCATCGTCCGCAGCCGTCTGCCCCATTTCCCGCTGCGGCAGGGCATCGACAACGCATGGATGGGGACCTTCGGCAATGTGGTGGGCCTCGGCGCAGGGTCGGTGCCGTTCCAGACGTGGTATCTCCACCGGCGCGGGCTGGACGTCGGCCCCGGCGTGGGGCTGATGACCCTGCAATACGTCTTCCACAAGACTGCCGTCCTGCTTTACGCCACCGTGCTGCTTCTGGCGGGCCGTCCCTGGATGGCGGCCCACTCCGACGGCGTGCTGCGGTATCTGCCCGGGGCCTACGCTGTCGTGGCAGGCGTCATCGTGGGGCTCATCGCCCTCTGCGCCCTGCCGGTGGTGCAGCGTCTGGCCCGCTGGCTGCTGCATTTTCTGCCCGACACGGGCCGCTGGGCCGAGCGCCGGGAAAGCTGGCTCCAGCAGCTGGACACCCTGAGCACCGAGAGCCGCCATCTGCTGGCGGACAAGCCCCGCTGTGCCGCCATTCTGGGCGTGCATCTCGTCAAGCTGTTCCTGCTCTTCTGCCTGCCCTGGATGGGGCTGCGGTCCATGGGGCTGGACACCGGACTGGCCTTCTGGCAGGTGCAGCTTCTCACGTCGCTGACCCTCTTTGTCTCCAACGCCCTGCCCAACGTGGCGGGCATGGGTTCGGTGGAGACGGCCTTCCTGCTGGTGTACAGCAGCTTCCTCCCCGATGCTTCGTCCATGAGCCTGCTGATGTTCTACCGGCTGGCCAGCTATTACGCCGTCTTTGCGGCAAGCGCCGTCGGCTTTGGGCTGGCGCAGAGAAGATTATCTCGTGAATAACAAAAAACCAGTGCATCTTTGATGCACTGGTTTTTGCTTTTACAATATCAGCCCTTCATGGGGACAAAGCCCACGAGGTCCTTCACCACCTCGCCGCCGATGATGAGGCCCACGACCGACGGGACAAAGGCGTTCGAGCCGGGAACAGAGCGGCGGATGGTACACTTGCGCTGGGTACCCGGAGGGCAGATGCAGTGGTTTTTGCAGCTGATGGAGTCATCCTCGATGGGAGTCATGACAGGCTCCCTGGAGTAAACGACTTTCAGGTGCTTGATGCGGCGCTTGCGGCACTCGGTGCGCATGACCTTGGCCAGCGGGCAGACGGAAGTCTTATAAATATCCGTGACCTCGAAGCGGGTAGGGTCCATCTTGTTGCCTGCACCCATGGAGCAGATGATGGGGACGCCAGCCTCCTTGCACTTCATGACCAGCGCAATTTTACCGGTGACAGTGTCGATGGCGTCCACCACGTAGTCGAACTGGCTGAAATCGAAGCTGTCCTGCGTCTCGGGGCCAAAGAAGGTCTTGTAGGTAGTGACCTTGATGTTGGGGTCGATGTCGTGGACACGCTCTTCGGCCACATCCACCTTGAACCTGCCCACCGTCTTGTGGGTGGCGATGATCTGGCGGTTCAGGTTGGTGAGGCAGACTTTGTCGTCGTCGATCAGGTCGAGAGCCCCCACGCCGCTGCGGGCCAGCGCCTCGACGGTGTAGCCGCCCACGCCGCCCACGCCGAACACGGCTACCCGGGAATCGTGCAGTTTGGTCATTGCTTCCGCGCCCAGCAGCAGCTGGGTGCGGGAATACTGGTCTTGCATATCATTTCTCCTTTAGGTTCTGCTTTTTACATTCACGGGCTTACCCTCTCAGTCACCTTCGGTGACAGCTCTCCCAAAGGGAGATCCAGAATGCAGCGGTCAGGCAATAGGCTCTGGCGCGAAGCGCCTGAGAGGGCCAGGCCGCTCCCCCTTATCCCTTCGCCACCTGTGTAATGGTGCCGCCGCCGAGGACGACATCGCCCTGATACAGCACAACGGCCTGCCCCGGGGTGGGGGCGCGCTGAGGCTGGTCAAATTCCAGACGGAAGCTGTCCGGCCCTGCCGGGTAGACGGTGGCAGGCTGTTCGGTCTGATGATAACGGGTGCGGGCCGTCACCCGCAGGGGGCCTTTCAGCTCCGGGATGGCGATCCAGTTCACTTCGTTCGCATAGACGATGGTATCGAACAGCTCCGACTCCGGGCCGACCGTGACGGTGTTGGCCTGCATATCCTTGGCGCAGACGTAGACCGGTGCGCCCATGGCGAGGCCCAGGCCCTTCCGCTGGCCGATGGTGTACCGCACAGCGCCGCTGTGGGTGCCTACCTTTTTGCCGCCGACGTCGAGGAAATCGCCCGCCGGGTAGTGCTTGCCGGTGAAATCCTCCATAAAGCGGGCGTAGTCGCCGTCCGGCACGAAGCAGATGTCCTGACTGTCGTGCTTGCGGGCGTTCACGAAGTGCTGCTGCTCGGCGATGGCGCGCACTTCGCTCTTGTGCAGACCACCCAGCGGCAGGCGGACATGAGCCAGCTGCTCCTGCGTGAGGTTGTAGAGCACATAGCTCTGGTCTTTGTTCTCGTCCAGACCCTTTTTGAGCAGCCAGCGGCCCGTGGCCTCGTCCTGCTCCACCCGGGCATAATGGCCCGTGACCACATGATCCAGCCCGTGCGCTTCTGCCCAGCGAAGCAGGTGATCGAACTTCATATATCTGTTGCAGTCGATGCAGGGATTGGGCGTACCGCCGGCCTCGTAGACCCGGATGAATTTGTCGATGATCTTTTCCTGAAAGTCTGCCGTAAAATCCAGCACCTCGTAGGGAATATCCATCGCATAGGCCACCTCGGCGGCGTCCTCAATGTCCCGCTCCGAGCAGCAGGTATGCAGACCCTCGGTGTTCACGGCCTCGTTGCGGGTGAGGCGCATGGTGACGCCGGTGCAGTCGAAACCATCCCTCTGCATGAGCCATGCCGCCACCGAGCTGTCCACACCGCCGCTCATGGCGATGAGCGCCCCGGGGCGGCGGGAAGTGTTCTGTGTTTCTGTCATTCTGTTCCTCTTCCGTTATAACATACTAAAACAGTAGTATAATACTACCGCAGCTTCTTTCTCTTGTCAAGACGCAGAAAATTTGGCCGCAAAGGCCAGAAGTTCTGCTTTTTCGTTGGGCAGCCGCCCGGTGATGACCTCTTCCAGCAGCGCTTCCAGCGCGCGGCGCAGGCCCGGCCCGGGCGCGACGCCCGCCGCCATCAGATCGCGGCCATTCACGGCCAGCTGGGAGACGCGGCAGCAGGCGCTTTGGGCGGTCAGCGTCTCGGCCTCGGTTTGCAAGGCTTTCCACTCTTCTTTCTGTTCCGGGTAAAGAGCGGCACAAAGCCGAGTCAACCTGACCAGCATAGGCAATTCCAAACGCCCCAAAAGACGTTTGGTTTGTAAATTCAGTGCCTGCCGGGAGGGCGGGGAGTTTCTCTGAGGACCGTCCGGAGGGTGGGACCCTGTTGCCGAAGGCAATAGGGCGGGGGATGGAATGCCCCGGCCCGTGTCCGAAGAGAAAGCTCCCCGCACTCCTGCCCCGCACTCCTTCACCAGCGTTGCCACTCCATCTATCACAGCATTGGAGCATTTCAAGCGTTTCAGCGCCTTCCGCGTTCCATCCTCCCCCAGCGGCAGAAGCAGCGCCGCCCAACGGGTGGTCGCTTCCTCTCCTCCTGCCGGAAGGGCATCTATGATCTCATGGGCTTCCGACAGGTAGTCGAGTGGCAGTTCCGGCAGGACGAAGGCCAGCACTTCCGGCTCCAGATACGCCCCCGGCTTCGGGGCAGACAGAAGCTTGTTCAGCTCTTCTTCGATGCGCTCCACCGACACGCAGTCGAGGTGGGCGGCCAGCTGCTTCGCCGCCGCTTCGGTGGCCTCGTCGATCACAAAGCCGAACCGGGCCGCAAAGCGGTAGAGACGCAGGATGCGCAGAGCGTCTTCTTCAAAGCGGCGCAGTGGCTCACCGACGGCCCGCACCACGCCCCGGGCCAGATCTTCCTGCCCGCCAAAGGGGTCGCACAAGCCCTCTTCGGCGCTGTAGGCCATGGCGTTGATGGTGAAGTCCCGCCGGGCCAGGTCCTCCCGGACGTCGGGTACAAAGGCCACGCTGTCGGGGTGGCGGCCATCGGAATAACTGCCCTCGGTGCGGAAGGTGGTGATCTCGTAGAGCCTGCCGTCCCGCTTCACAGTCACGGTGCCATGCTGCAAACCGGTGGGGATGCACTGCTTTTCTCCGAACAGCTCCATCACCTGCTCCGGGCGGGCGGCGGTGCAGAGGTCCCAGTCGTGGGGCGCAAGGCCCAGCAGACTGTCCCGGACACAGCCGCCCACGGCGTAGGCCGCAAAACCTGCCCGGTGCAGCGCGTCCAGCAGGGCGGAGGCGCCGGGTTCTATGGTGATGTTCATTCTTCGGCCTCCTCATATTGCAGGGTGATGCTCTTGCCGTCATAGCCGCACTCTGCCGCCGGGAAGAGGCTCTGCGCCTGGGCCAGCTCTTCTTCCGGGTCGGTGATCATGGGCGAATAGTGGACGAGCCAGAGCCGCTTCGCGCCCGCTTTGGCGGCGAGGGCCGCGCTCTGCCCGAAGGTGCTGTGGCCGTACTGTTTGGCCTGCGCGGCCTGCTCCGGCAGAGCATAGGTGGAATCGCAGAGCAGAAGGTCCGCACCCGTTGCGGCCTTTTCCAATGCCGGACAGGGGGCAGTGTCGCCCGAGAAAACAAAGCTCAGCCCCTGCCGGGCTGGGCCAAGGACGGCTTCCGGCTGGATGACACGTCCACCGTCCAGCGTGATGCTCTCGCCGTGCTGGAGCGTCTTCCACTGCTTTACCGGTACGCCCAATGCCCGCGCCTGTTCGGGTGAGAACCGTCCGGCCCGGGGCAGATCGAGCCGGTAACCCTGACTGATGACCCGATGGCGGGTCGGCACCGGCGTGAGTTTCGCGCTCTGGGGCCAGCCGCCGAATTTTTCGCAGAGCGCCGCCGGGGCGTCCAGCACCTCGGGGCAGACCAGATACGGCAGAGGCCCCGTCAGCACCCGCAGTGCCGCCCAGACTTCGCCGAGCCCCTTCGGCCCGTACAGCGCCAGCGGGCGGGTGCGGCCCTGACAGCCCAGCGTCTGCAGCAGCCCCGGCAGGCCGAAGATGTGGTCGCCGTGGTAATGGGTCAGGCAGACGGCGTCCATCTTCATCAGGTTGACTCCGGCCCGGCGGGCGGCAGTCTGGGTCCCCTCGCCGCAGTCGAACAGGAGGCTGTGTCCTCCGCATTCGGCCACCGCCGCCGTGAGGGCGCGGTCGGGCAGGGGCATGGTGGCCGCTGTACCCAGCAGTGTAATGGTCAGCATAAAGTTTCTCCGTATCACAAAAAATCTCGATGGCTATAGTGTACCACACTCTTCGGCCCGGCACAATCGCACAGCCGCACCCTGACAGGCATAAGATGGCCCAAACCACAAAAGGAGGGGTCTTGTATGCGGCGTCAGCGGCCCGGGCATCGCATTTTGTCGTTCCACCACCGGGGGCTGCTGCTTCTGGCGGCGGCAGTGGCGGTGATGCTCTTTTTTCTCTACGGCTGCGTGGCAGGGGCGGCGTACAGCCCCCGGGGACGGCTGGTGTTCATCCCTCTCGCACAAGTTTCAGGCAGTCGTACGACTTCGCTTTTTCCGCTTTTATCTGGAAGAATCGAAGCTGCCCACTGCATGGTACAATGTGCGGGCCGATATGAAAAACAAGCCCGCTCCCCTGCTGAACCCCGGCACCCTCAAGCCCATGACAGCCAGGGAGCTGGACGGCGTTTTCTGCGATGAGCTGGTACAGCAGGAGCTGGACGACACCACGGCCTGATGGAGGCCACCAGCGTGGAGCAGACCAGCGTCTTTGAGGCGGCAGAGCACTGAGCCAGACGGTCATTCCGCAAACAGCAAGCCAGCCGCCCTGCAAGGTAACAGGGCGGCTGGCTGCTTCTATCGCAATTTTCAAAAATAGTGCCTATCAAACCGGCATATTTGCGATATGCAGTTTGCGGATGTTGCTTGTGCATTAAAAACGCAAACTGCTATATTATGCAATTCAGGAGAATGGAGAAGAGAATCGCGTTTTTATGCTTCCGGGGACGGAAGTGCCGGAGGATCACTCGCCGCGGACGGCTGCGAAGCCAGCCTCGAGGTCGGCGATGATGTCGTCGATGTGCTCGGTGCCGATGGACAGGCGGATGGTGTTCTGATAGATCTGCTGCTCGGCCAGTTCCTCATCGGTCAGCTGGCTGTGGGTGGTGGAAGCCGGATGGATGACCAGGCTCTTGACGTCGGCCACATTTGCCAGCAGGGAGAAGACCTTCAGGTTGTCGATGAACTTGAATGCTTCCTCACGGCCTCCCTTGATGTTGAAGGTGAAGATGGAAGCGCCGCCGTTGGGGAAATACTTCTCGTACAGCGCGTGGTCGGGGTGCTCCGGCAGAGACGGATGATTCACATGCTCCACCTGCGGATGATGCGCAAGGTACGCCACGACCTTCTTCGTGTTCTCCGCGTGGCGTTCCAGACGCAAGGACAGCGTCTCCACGCCCTGCAGGAGCAGGAAGGCATTGAAGGGTGAAATCGTCGCGCCGGTGTCGCGCAGGAGAATCGCGCGGATGTAGGTGACGAACGCCGCCGGGCCGACCGCATCCGCAAATGACACGCCATGGTAGCTCGGATTCGGATCAGCAATCGCCGGATAATGCCCGCTCGCCTTCCAATCGAACTTGCCGGAATCGACGATGATGCCGCCGAGCGTCGTGCCGTGACCGCCGATGAACTTCGTCGCGGAATGCACAACGATGTCCGCGCCGTGTTCAATCGGGCGAATCAGGTAGGGCGTGCCGAACGTGTTGTCAATCACCAGCGGAAGGCTGTGCCTGTGGGCAATTTCGGCAATCGCGTCAATGTCGGGAATATCGCTGTTCGGGTTGCCGAGGGTTTCCAGATAAATCGCGCGGGTGTTGCCCCGAATGGCGTTCTCGACCTCGGCGAGGTTGTGCGCGTCCACGAACGTCGCGGTGATGCCGAAATGCGGCAGGGTGTGTTCGAGCAGGTTGTAGCTGCCGCCGTAAATCGTCTTTTGCGCGACGATGTGGCCGCCATCCTGCGCCAGCGCCTGAATCGTGTAGTTAATCGCCGCCGCACCGGATGCCAGCGCAAGCGCCGCAACACCGCCTTCCAGCGCCGCAATGCGCTTTTCCAGCACATCCTGCGTGGAGTTGGTCAGTCGGCCGTAGATATTGCCCGCATCTGCCAGACCGAAACGTGCGGCGGCATGGGCGGAGTTCTTAAAGACGTAGGATGTGGTCTGATAAATCGGGACAGCGCGGGAATCGGTCGCGGGATCGGGCTGTTCCTGGCCAACATGCAGCTGAAGGGTTTCAAACTTGTAATTGCTCATCGTGATGTCCTCTTTTCTTTCTATGTCGATTTATGTCGATAAGTTTTGAGAAACTGAGGATTTGACCAAAAAATAACCGGGGCTTGTTTTTCGCAAACTCCCGGAC
>OODO01000560.1_pt1 | contig 33793 bp, 24 predicted proteins | sample 1671261 | NCBI WGS metagenome assembly OODO01 (sample SAMN06348138, study PRJEB24527) | human gut metagenome | biome: human gut; feature: ankylosing spondylitis patient; material: feces | host: Homo sapiens | place: China | collected 2015-10 | reverse complement strand
TGCCGGATTAACTTCTTTGACACTCACACCGCCCTGCGTGATAATGGCTTCCTGAAAGCCGCGCAGTCCCGTAAGGGTCAACTTGAAATTCTTTAACAGCGTAACCAGCCGCTGGCGTTCCTGCTTTGTGACCTCGTGGATTTTCTTGTCCGGTGGGATTTTACTTAATTCCACAACCACAGGAATCAGCTTCTTTGGCAATAGCTTATCCAGTGAATTTTTAAAGCTTTTATTCTTTGCTTCTTCAAAATCCCGCAGCACACGTTCGTCTAACTGTGCTTCATCAAGTGCCGGTTTTAAATCTATCGTAAGTAAAAGATTTTTCTGGCGGATAACCTTTGCCGCATAACTGCTGGCACTAAGCACTGTCGGACCGCTCACGCCAAAGTGCGTAAAAAGCATTTCCCCAAAATCTGAGTAAATCTTTTTGCCGGTATCCGGATCTGAAATCGTCACCGCCACATTTTTAAGGCTGAGCCCCTGCAACTCGCGCTCCCATTCTTCTTTTACAATAAACGGCACCAGTGCCGGAAGAATCGGTGTCACTTCGTGTCCCAGTTCTTTTGCAAAACGGTAGCCGTCCCCGGTAGAGCCTGTAGACTGATAAGAATTACCGCCGGTCGCTATAATCAACGCATCGCCCTGTACCATGCGCTTACTGCCTGTCACTGTATCTTTCACCCGCAGCCCTGTAAATCTGCCGTCCTTGTGGCACACCTGCACAACCTCAGTATTTAAATGAACCTCTACCGACAGCTTTTTCATCTCACGCTGTAATGCGCCGATGACATCTGAGGAATGGTCTGATTCCGGGAATACGCGGTTGCCGCGTTCAATTTTAAACGCCAGCCCCAGTTCATCAAAAAAGCCCATTGTATCATAATTGGAAAAGCCGTTGAACGCGCTGTATAAAAACTTGCGATTGGTGACGACACTGTTAAAAATATCCTCGGAATCGCCTGCATTCGTAAAATTACAACGGCCCTTTCCTGTAATAAACAGCTTCTTTCCAAGCTTTTCGTTTTTTTCAAATAAAATAACCTGATTTCCATTTCTTGCCGCCGTAATGGCAGCCATCATGCCGGCTGCACCGCCGCCGGCGATTAAACATTTTTTCATCTTTTTCATTCCTTTGCTGACTAAACAAGGCTATTGTATCATAAAGCGGAAAAGAAACCAACCCTAAACGCCACATCTTCCTGCAACATCTATGGATTTATAACGCAAAACAGATTTACGAAAAATGTGTACTGCCCCATACTATCCGTAAATCTGTTTAATCTCCTCAAAATGTTCTTTTGTAATCAGCGCATCTTTTTGTGTTCCTTTGAATTTGACAACATACGTCCACCTGCCATACGGCTCAATGGATTTAATTTTTGAAACATTAATCAGATACGACTTGTGGCTTCTAAGGAAACCTGTGTCCGAAAGCTTTTCTTCCAGCTCGCTGATTGCCATGCTGGTCGTAAACGGTTCTGCATCTGCCGTATAAAGAATCGTGGCATTGTTCTCACGCTCTACAAAAATAATGTCGTCTTTATCAAAAAAACGCACGCTTTCTTTGCCCTTAATCAGGATTTTATCTTTCTCATGAAGCTTCTCCCGCGCTTTTTCGGACGGTATATCTGTCTTTTTGGACCCGGATGGTACTTCTGACAGATTCTGATTCTGACAGATATTGATACTGTCCGTGTCACCTATGTTGTCTTTTACACTGCCGCCGTTATTATTACCGTTGCTATCATTTATATTGTTTACGGCGTCCATATCATTTTTTCTGCCACCCTGATGCTGACTTTCATAACTGCGCTGTATCCGCTCCAGTGTATGCTGAATCCGTTCCATATCAAATGGCTTTACCAGATAGTCAAACGCATACAGTTCAAACGCATTGGACATATACTCCGAATATGCCGTTGCAAAAATGATTTTCGTATCCGGCGCAGACTGTGCAATTACCTTTGCACAGTCTATTCCGCTGCTGCCCTTAATCTCAATATCCATAAACACAACCTCAGGCTGCGTTTCGTGAAAAGCCAGCAGGGCATCTGTCATGCTGTCACATTCGCTGACAACACAAAATGCCGGATTCCGTTCTATGACCCTGCGCAAAATCAAGCGGATATGAGCCTCATCGTCTACAAGCATTACCTTGATTGCCATGTCATTTTCCCTTTCAAATCGTGTGTCTGTTTCTTCTGTGTCTTCTTTTACATACCGGTTCTGCAAGAATCTCGGATAATACAACTGCCTGTCTTAATACTTCTGTATCCATGCCGCCAGATATTCCCTCAAATCCTGTTTTACCTGCACGGTGCATATCCTGTGCACAGGACATGCCGTCCGGCATGGTATGAACTTCCTGCCGCGGCTGTGCCTGCTGCTGTGTGGATGGCAACGGCGGAGCAGCAGACTGCCGGTTCCCCGGCTGTCCGCCAAGCTGTCTGACAACCTGTGCGCCTAACTGCCCGCCAAGTTCACTGCCTGCTGCTTTCAGTCTTGCCGCAATCGTCTTTTTTAACTGCTGCTGGCTGCTATAAGACATCTTTTGGTTCATGTGCATCACCCTCTAAAATCTTCTTTGCATTAATGTCTTCTCTTGCGATATTTTCACGCATTTTCGTATCTGCCTTGATATTCTGCATATCATAGTAATCCATGATGCCTAACTTGCCTTCACGCAGTGCATATGCCAGTGCCTTTGGTACTTCGGCTTCGGCTTCTACAACGTAAGCGCGCATTTCCTGTTCCTTTGCAACCGCCATTGCACGGCGTTCCTCTGCTTTTGCCTGTGCGATATTTTTGTCGGCCTCTGCCTGAAGACTCTGTAAATGTGCACCAATGTTTCGTCCGATGTCGACATCCGCAATGTCGATGGAAAGAATTTCAAATGCAGTTCCCGCATCCAATCCCTTTGATAATACCAGCTTTGAAATATCGTCCGGATTTTCAAGCACTCTCTTGTGTTCTGCTGCCGAACCTACCGTTGTAACAATGCCTTCACCGATACGTGCGATAATCGTTGCTTCACCGGCACCGCCAACCAGACGTTCCAGATTTGTTCTTACGGTGACTCTAGCCTTTACAAGCAGTTCAATACCATCCTTTGCCACGGCTGAAATATTCGGTGTTTCAATCACCTTCGGATTAACGCTCATCTTTACGGCTTCTAAGACATTTCGTCCCGCAAGGTCGATTGCCGCCGCCTTTTCAAACGGTAAATCAATGCCTGCACGTTCTGCAGCAATCAGCGCATCAACAACGCCGTCTACATTACCGCCTGCAAGGTAATGTGCTTCTAACTGGTTGACCTGCAATGCGATACCGGCTTTGGTTGCCTTAATCAGCGGAAGAATAATTCTTGCCGGGACAACACGTCTTAAACGCATACCAATTAGTGTGAAAATGCCAACCCGCACTCCGGATGCCATCGATGAAATCCACAGTCCCACCGGAACAAACGAGAAAAACATAATCAAAATAAATACTACTACTGCTGCAACAATAATCGGTCCTACCATAACCTTTAACCCCTTTCTGTGTATGCATATTTTCATTTATTAATACAAAATGGCTGCCCATTTGAATTAATCTTTACTCCTGTCTTGCTTTTCTGACAACAAGTGATGAATTGCTGATTTTGTAAATCTCCACCAGTGTACCTTTTTCTAAAAACGCACCGTCGGAAATCACATCAAACTCTACATCTTCTATCCGTACTTTCCCTGCCGGATGTAAATCCGTGGTTACAACTCCTTTTTTTCCTACAAGATACTGTAAATCCGTAGAACTTATGTAACCTTCTTCTTTATTCATTTTATCATTCAGAATAATCGGTGTCTTTAACCTGCCCTTTGCAAGCAGTGTAACCAGCGTAAATATCAAAACTGCAAGCAGCAATAAAACGACTGCTACGATAATAACCGCTTCCTGCACGCTGTCTGCGATTAAAAACACACCGGCGACCAGACAGCACCCGCCTAAAATTCCCGGCGCGCCAAAGCCCGGTATAAGGGTTTCAATTCCTACAAAAAGAAAGCCAGCCGCCAGCAGTACAATTCCCAAAATCATAAAACCGTCCATTGCCCTTCTCCTTTCCTTTTCGCTTCTTTTTTCTTTCTGTTTACAGTATATACAAAAAGCTCCGAAAGAAAAGACATAATCACGCAATACCGCATCTTTTATCCGCAACTGTCACTTTTTGATATGCAACTGTCATTTTTATTTTGGAAGTGTCACGTCAAATTCTGTTTTTCCCGGTACGGAAGTAACGGTAATCGTGCCATAATACTGCCCTGCAAGCTTCCGCACCATCCACAGCCCCAGTCCGTGACCTTCTTCCTTTTTGCTTGAATACCCCTTCTTAAAAATCAGTTCCCGCTTATTTTCCGGTATAACCGGACCGTTATTGTATACAATAAACAAATACTGTTTTTCATTTTCCTGAATACACAGATGTACCTTTTTCTCTCCGTCCATGCCGGACACCGCCGTAAACGCATTGTCGATTAAATTGCCAAGAATCCGGCACACTTCCCACTGCTCCATGGAAAGTGCCGCCAGATCGGACGACACTTCCACAAAAAATGTAATCTGCTGCTTCTGCGCATACTCCATTTTTGCCTGAAGCAGGGCATTGACCGCCGGTTTTTTCGTCCGCAGTGCTTTTCCGATCCGCGCAATGTCCTCATAGAGCGGATGCAGATACCGGTACGCTTCTTCATATTCTTCCAGTTCAAGCAATCCGTAAACGACCTGCATTTCATTTAAGTATTCATGCCGCTGTGCGCGCAGTTTTAAATTAAGATGTTCCAGATTTTTAAAATTTTCCTGTAAATTTACAATATAAAACTTATCCAGTAAAAATGTCGATAAAATAATACTGATATTACACACCAGTAACATTCCCATAAAAACATAAACCGCAAGCGGCAGTGTTCCATACAGCCCAAGCCCCGCCGCAATCCAGAATACAATACTGATAAAAAACTGGATATACGCCGGAACCTGAATTTTTCTGCGCAGTTTTTTCCATTCCATTAAATATTTTCCTCTTTAATACACCCGATCAGATTTAATTTCTGAAGCTTTTTCTTAGAGTATATCATAGTTACAAATACAATGAAATAGACGCTTAGTACTGAAATTAAAATTGCCATCCACGGAATATCCAATACCAGCACCTGTACGTTGTTAATCGTTTTGGCAATCCAGACGGATATAAGCACAGACACCGGAATCCCATATAACAGGGCTTTAGAGCCGTACATCAGGCACTCAAAATACAGCATTTTGCCAAACCCCTGCTCCGTCATACCGATGGATTTTAACATGGCAAATTCCCTGCGCCGCAGCATCATATTGGTAGAAATGGTGTTGAATACATTTGCCATGGCTATCAGCGACATCAATACTAAAAATCCGTATGAGAATACTTTTACCACATAAATAATACTTCTGTAGGATTCGTATTCCATTGCCTCATCGACCAGACTATAGCGGAAATACTGACCATTATCTTTGAGAATTTTCTGCATCTGTTCATACACCGCCGTATGGTCTGTCGTCTTAAAATAAGTTATCAGTCCGCCCTGCCGATACTGCATTTTTTGTGTAAGCTTTTCCGCCATGGTGCGTGAACACAGCACAATATCATTTTGGTAGCGCAGATCGGTCTGCACCGCATACGGCAGCTTATCTACAGTTCCTCCGATATTAAAATCAATGTCTGCTACCTGTTTTTCTTCCTGCTCATTTTCATCTTCCGTTTCCGGATAAAAACATGCCTTTAATGTAAATGCCTGATTTGCAAAAACCGGATAATCCTTTCTCTTCCCAGTCTTGGTATCCGTCACACGGCGGTTGGTGTAGAGCAGATAAACCGGATTTTCCGTGTTCATATACGTATCCTTTGATAATCCGTTCTGCTGTAAATATCGTTCATACAAATCGTCTGCGATGCCGTAGACAAACATCAGTGTTTTTCCGTCGTTATAGGAAACCGAAGCATTTTCACTTTTCTTCTGCTCGGTTTTATATTCTTCTGTGAGATACGCGCTGTTTTCGTCCGCTTTATACCAGAACAGCCCCGCAGACAATGTGGTTGAACTTTCTTTTACGCCCTGTACCTGTTTTAATTTTTCAATAACCGGTTCTTCTTTTTCAATGTCTTCTAACGAACCGGAGCGGTAATAAACATCGTATTCCCCAAGCTTATAATTTTCCTCGACCATAAGCACAAGGTATTTGCCAAATGCGCTTGCCGATACAAACATCACAATACTGACAAACAGTGAAAATATCGTAGTGCGGTATCTTTTGCCGCTTCTTTTAAAGTTCTTGCGGCTGATTACGCCTTCCACGCCGAACAGCTTCCTGAATATTTTAGAACATCTGACCTTTCTGCGGCTTAACTGAATATCGCCGTTCTGGCGGATTGCCTCAATCGCAGACATTCTCGAAATCCGTATCATCGGGATAAACGTTGAAATCAGCACCGTAAATAAAGATACGACTGCCGCCGCCGCAATTGCCGCAGGTGCAGGATACAATTTCATTTCACCGAGGGATACCATGCTTGCCGCAATGCTTTTCATACTGGCACGCACACCGAAAAGGGTAATGCCGATTCCCGCAACACCCACTAATATTCCCAGCGGGATTCCTGCAATGCTGACTAAAAATGCCTCGGAAAGCACACATTTACGAAGCTGCGCTTTGGTCGCCCCCACGGAGGAGAGCAGTCCGAACTGCTTTGTCCGTTCATTTAACGAAATGACAAAGGAATTGTAAATTAAAAGCACCGAAGCTCCGACAACCAGTACAATCACAATCACCGCTATCGTCGTAATAAAAGAGTAATAGGAAGAATACACGGATATTCCGCTCAGTCTTAACAGTCCGAGATTGTAGCCGGTTTCATAGGATGCATCGCTGTACCGTTTTAAAACCGCAAACGTATTCTTCGGATTTTTCACCCGAATGTAAACATCGGCACTTTCAACATTCTTTGTATTTTCATCGTATTTTGTATACACTACATAGCCGCTTCCGCTGCCAATATTAAAACCTGCGTCCTCATACAGACCGACTACCGTATACCGCTGTGTGTCCGCAAGTGCCAGTTCAACCGTATCGCCCACCTTGCAGTCCGCAAGAATGCCTCCTGTAATCAAATCCCTTGCAACCACAATTTCTTTTGAATTTTCCGCCATTCTGCCTTCTGTAAGCTCCAGCGGAAGGCTGATTTCATTTTCATCACTGAATGCCTTGACACTGATCTGATGTCCGTCCTGTTCTTCAATGGTACTGCCGATATTGTACATCAGACGTTCTGATAAAATGTCACTGTCCTGCCTGATTTTTTCCAGCCCTTCCTTTAAATCGACCTGCTCAATCACGCCGTACCAGTTGCCCGATTCTTTGATTTTATAATCCAGCATACTTTTATGCAGGCTGGCGATAAAGACCGTAATTGCCGTAATCAACGCCGCCGACAGCATAATGCCGATAATCGTTACCAGTGTACGCACTTTGTTTTTTACCATTTGCCGGTAAGTCATTTTTAAAAAAATATGATTCTGTCCCATTAGCGGATCACCTCATCTCTTGTGATTCTGCCGTCGGAAATCTCAATAATACGGTCCGCCTGCAGGGCGATGTTTTCATCATGCGTAATGACAACCAGTGTCTGATTGTACTTTTTATTTGACAGCTTTAACAGTTCCATAATTTCATGGCTGTTGGCAGAGTCAAGATTTCCGGTCGGTTCATCCGCTAACAGCAGTGCCGGGTCATTCATCAGTGCACGCCCGATAGAAACTCTCTGCTGCTGCCCGCCGGATAACTGGTTCGGCAGATGATTTTCCCTTCCTTTTAAATGCAACACAGTCAAAAGCTCCTCTAACCGTTCCCCATCGACCTTTCTGCCGTCCATTAACACGGGCAGTGTGATATTTTCCACGACATTCAGCACCGGAATCAGGTTGTAAAACTGGTAAATCAGCCCGACCTCCCTGCGCCTGAAAATTGCAAGCTGTGTATCATTTCTTGCATAGACATCATTGCCGTCCACATAGACATGCCCACCATCCGGTCTGTCTACACCGCCAATCAGATGCAGAAGTGTAGACTTTCCCGAGCCGGACGGTCCTACAATTGCCACAAACTGCCCGCGCTTCACACTGAAGGACACGTTATCCAATGCCTTAAAGCTGTTTTCTCCTTTTCCGTAAATCTTTGTTAAATTTTCTACTTTCAAAATATCCATTGACTGCCTCCTGTATTTTAGATTTCAGTCTAAATTGTAGGACAGTCCGGTGACTGTGCCATGACTTTTATATGACAAATCTGTCACTTTTCGTTTAAGGCAGCATTTTATAAAAACAGATTTGAAATTCCGCACCGCCGTTTTTTGCGTTAAATACCTTTATCGTTCCGTTCTGCCTGCGAACAATCTCTGCTGCCAGTGAAAGTCCGATACCCACTCCTGTATTTTCCGTTCCTTTGCCACGGTAAAACCGCTCAAACAGGTGTGGTAAATCTTCTTTTTGAATTCCTGTTCCGTTGTCACGCACGATGATTTCCGTGTAAATCGGATTTTCCTGCGCCTCTATCTGAATCTGCCCGCCGGTCGGTGTGTGTTCCATGCAGTTTTTCACAATATTTTCCAGCGCTTCTTTTGTCCACTGGAAATCTCCCGTAAAGGATACATTTTCTGCAATATCGTATGTCAAAAGCACCTCTTTTAATTCAAGCTGTACCGCCATGCCCTCAGATACCGTATCTGCCAGCTCTTTTACGGACACCGGTGCATTTTGAAACTGCACGACACCCGCATCGAATTTGGAAAGCTTTAAGAGTGTCGTTATGAGTTCTTCGACATGCGAGAGTGCATTGGATAACTTGCCGCTTAAATGCAGGCGTTCTTCATATGTAAGTTTTTCTTCCATTAAAAATGACAAAATAATATTCACGCTGGTCAGCGGTGTCTTTAACTGGTGCGAAATATCCGCCATGGCATTCATCAGATACCGTTTGTCCTGTCCCAGCTGCACCGCCTGTTCGTTTAAACGGATTACCAGCTTGTGAAGCTGATTCTGCAAAATACTTAAATCACCCTCCTGATACTCCTCAAATGTCGTTGTATAATCTCCCCGCAGAACGCGGTCTATCTGCGCATAAATTTCCCGGATTTTCTTTCTGCGCCTGTATTCGCCCTCCGCATGGATTCCCATATATAAAATTCCCGTGGGAAGCACTATCCACCATGCCCGGCTTATCCATGCCGCCAGTATTGAAGCTGTAAACACAACGCCTTCTGCAATCCATTCACCGTTTCTTTTCATAGACGGTACCCCATTCCACGCACCGTCTTAATTAACTCCGGATGGGACGGGTCTTCTTCTATCTTTTCCCGCAGCCGTTTAATATAAACTGTCAGCGTGTTGTCATTGACGAATTCTCCTGCCACGTCCCAGATTTCCGAGAGCAGGCGGCCTCTTGATAAAACCACACCCTTATTGTTAAAAAATATCAGTAACAGGCGGTATTCGAGTGCTGACAGTGCCAGCTCCTCTCCGTTACGGTATACGATTCCCTTGACCGTATCCACGGTGATACTGCCCTCTTTTAACAGCTTCTGGCTCTTTCCTGTCCGTCTTAACACACTGCGGATTCTTGAAACCAGCTCCCGCGGACGGAACGGCTTATTGATATAGTCATCTGCGCCCATATCCAGTCCCGTCACGACACTGTATTCATCGCCCGATGCCGTAAGGAAAATGACCGCCGCCGGGGATTTTTCCTTTGCCGCCGCACAGACTGCATATCCATTGCCGTCTGCTAACGATATATCAATTAAGAGCAAATCATATTCCCTTGTTTCAAGTTTTTCAATCGCTTCCCGCTGCCCCGCTACCGCTTCTACGATAAAATTTTCATTTTTTAAAAAGCTGCTTAAATAATCTACAATATCCCTGTCATCTTCAACCAGCAAAATTTTTTCCTGCACGCTTTTTCCGCCTTTCGCACTTTTTACCTCGTTTATATATCATAATCATCATAACAGTCCACCGAAAGTTCGTCAAATAATTAACTCTGCTTTTCTTTATGATAAGAACGTGCTATGATAGTTTTGTAATGATTTTTCTCAAGGGGAGGATTTTAAACTATGGCGTTACATATTATGGACGAAGCAAACAGATGCCTTCAGTGTAAGGTTCCGCAGTGTCAGAAGGGGTGTCCGATTCACACCAACATTCCGCTGGCAATTCGCCTGTTAAAAGAAAACAAATTAAACGAAGCCGGAAAAATGCTTTTTGAAAACAATCCGCTGACAACCGTGTGCAGTCTTGTCTGCAACCATGAAAATCAGTGTGAGGGTCACTGCGTACTTGGCAGAAAAGGTGCGCCGGTTCATTTTTCCAGCATTGAAAATTATATTTCCACAACCTATGCCAACCAGATGACCAACGGCCCTGCTAAATCCAACGGCATGCGCGTTGCCATTATCGGTTCCGGTCCTGCCGGTATTACGATTGCGATTATTCTTGCACGATACGGCTATCAGGTTACTATTTTTGAAGGAAAGGACAAGATTGGCGGTGTATTACGCTACGGCATCCCGGAATTTCGTCTGCCAAAGAGCGTCTTAGACGATATTGAATACCGCCATCTTGAATTAAAGGGCATTAAAATCCGCCCGAATACGACAATCGGCGGTGCTATCGGCATTGACGATTTATTCCGTGACGGTTATAAGGCAATTTTCGTCGGTACAGGTGTATGGAAACCGAATACCCTGCATATTAAAGGTGAAACCTTTGGCAATGTCCACTTCGGTATCAATTACTTAAACAATCCTGACAGCTACCGCTTAGGCAAGCGTGTCATCGTCATCGGTGCCGGAAATGCCGCTATGGATGTGGCAAGAACCGCTATCCGCAAGGGTGTGGAGCATTTAACCTGCTTTTCTATCACAAAAGAGGTCGCCGCCAGCCACTATGAATTCAGCTATGCCCAGTTAGAGGGTGTCCAGTTTGAATACAATAAGCGTCCGGTTGAAATTAAGGATAACGGTGTTATCTTTATTGATATTATTGAAAATGAAGACGGTACCTTTACCGATGTTGAAGGCACCGAAAAGCTTTATGAAGCTGACAGCACGATTATCTCTATCAGTCAGGGACCGCAGAACCGTATTGTCAATACCACTGAAGGCTTAAAATCCACTGCCAGAGGTCTTTTGGATGCCGATGAAACCGGTCACACTTCAAGACCGGGGATCTTTGCTTCCGGTGACGTTGTAAACGGTGCACGTACTGTTGTTGAAGCTGTTGCCCACAGCAAGATTGTAGCAGAGTCCATGCATGAATATATGCAGAGCCTGCCAAAGGACTGATAATATATCAGGTACTATAACCGTCAATTGCTTGCTCTCTATCCGATTCACAGTCGGAAAAAGAGCAGCCGATTGACGGTTAAACGGTGTCCGGTATTCCTGCCGGACACTTTTTACTTTATGGAAATTTGTATCCCCCGTCCTATTCTTTCTATCTTTTTTCCTAGAATTCCCTTTTATCCTATCCCTTTATAACCACATACTTTTGCACTGCATTATGGTAAAATTTCATTGTATTTCTATTTTTAGGAGGAAAGGAAAATTATGAAACACAATTTTAAGAAAATTCTGTGTGTACTGCTTGCCTGTCTTATGGTGATTCCGTTCTGTACAGAATTTGCAAAACTTCCGCAGATTTGGGCAGCTTCGTCCGACATCGTGGACATTCCCGATGTCAATATGAAAGCCGCTTTAAACAGCGCTTTAAACGTTGAAGATTCTTCTGCCGATATTACAAAGGAACAGCTTGAATCGCTCACTGCTTTAAAATTAACAGGTTCTGACGACACACACATTACCGACTACACAGGTCTTGAGTACTGTGTGAACCTGAAAACCTTACGGATTACCGATTCCGAACTTACGGTACTGCCGGATATTACGGCATTAACAAAACTGCACTTTCTGGATTTAAGTGACTGCTACAACCTGACAGATATTTCTAAAATTCCGGTAACGGATACTTTAAATGATGTAGAACTCGAAAAATGCACATCTGTAAATGATATCAGCCCGTTAAAAGCAGTTCCGTCTATCACAAGACTTTGTCTGGACGGTGTTAAAATCACCGATAAAAACGCTGATTCTAATGCGGACACAATTTCAAGCCTTACGAATCTGAAATATCTGGATTTAGCATACGCTTATGTAACAGACGAGTATTCTTCAATGTTTGATTCGCTTACAAAGCTTGAAACCTTAATTCTGGCATATAACCGTTTTTCAAATGTTGATTTCCTGTTGTCACACAACGGTACTTTAAAGGAACTGACACTTTACGGCTGTCCAGTTGCCAATGACATGACCGACACACTCGGACAAATGACCAGCTTAAAAACACTGGGTATCAGCTCTACAAATATTATGGACTACCGCTTTATGTCCCGTCTGCCGCATTTAACCAACTGGCCTATCCGTATGGCAGAAGGAAGTGATTCCTTCCCGACCAGACCATACACTAAAATTGTAAAGGAATTTCTGCCATATACACAGGAAACCTGTGTAATTGACAACCCGGTTATCAATATTGACGGCACACCTGTCGCTCCGGTTGAAGCAGACGGATACACTTTTGATGCGTCATCCAATCAGATTATACTGGATACAACACTTGTGGACAGCGGTTCCCGCTTATATTATTATATTAACTATCATTTTACTATTACCACGCCTGCGGGATATGACATTGTTATGCACCCGCTTGTTACCGTTTATGTCAGCAAAACAAGTGCACCGGATCCTATTAAGCTTTTCACCCAGCCGAAATCCTTTAAGGGAATTACCGGCAGCAGTTATTCTTTAAATGTTGCTGTACAGGGAACGGGCGGTTCTAATAAATATCAGTGGTATAAAGACGGTACGGCTCTTACCGGTGAAACTTCATCCACACTGAATTTCTCTGCACTTGCCGAAAGTGATGCCGGAGATTACACCGTTGTCGTTTCTAACGGTGTAAGCAGTGTCACAAGCGACACCGCAACCGTTACGGTTATGCCTAGACTTCAGATTTCCGCACAGCCTGCTTCTCTTTCACTAACAGAGGGGGAGAGCGGGGAACTCTCTGTTACGGCTTCCGGCTACGGAACATTATCTTATCAGTGGTTTAAAAACGGGTCTGCCATAACCAATGCAACGGCTTCTTCTATCCGCTTTGATAATATTTCAGGCAATGATGCGGGAAGCTACTATGTCGTTGTATATGATGACAACAGTTCTACCATGAGCAGCGCTGCAAATATAACCGTTACTACAAAACCAACACAGCCGGTTACAAAGCCAACCGAAACCGCTACGACAGAAGCGGCTACGACTCAGCCTGTTACGAAGCCGACTGAAAATGCTACAACGGAAGCGGCTACGACTCAACCTGCTACGAAGCCGGCTGAAAATGCTACAACGGAAGCGGCTACGACTCAGCCTGTTACAAAACCGGCTCAACCTGCTACAACAGCGGCTGTCCAGCCTGCAACTTCTACCAAAACAACAACAGCCACAAAAACTGCCGCTGCTTCAACAGATACTGCGACACAAAACAACACACAGGAACCGGCTACCGGTGATACAACATCTGTCGCTGTTTACGGACTTCTTCTTTTTGCCGCTGTTCTTGGCTGTGTAACACTGCTGATTACAAACAAAAAGAAAATGGATAAATAAATACATACAACAGTTATAACCGTTGTATTGACACAAAAAACAAATGACATAAAAATAAGATAAAATAAAAAATATCCCGGCTTTGCAGTCTGCCTAAGCCGGGATATTTTTACTGTGCATACAGTTTGAATTTTCTTACCAGTGTATCCAGTTCTTCTGCCTTGGCGGATAACTGTTCGCTGATTGCTGCGCTTTCTTCTGATGAAGAAGCCGTATTCTGTACTGCCGCCGATAACTGGTCGATTCCCTGATTGACCTGCTCTAAGGCAGATGCCTGATTGACGGCTGTTTCATTAATCTGATGTGCCACATCTGCAAAGGTGTTCATGCTCGCAATTACTCTGTCAAAAGACTGGGAAACGGTTTCCGTAACTGCATTGCCTTTTTCAATTTCCTGAACGGTTTTGTTGATTAATTCCTTGGTTTCTGCCGCAGAATCCGCACTGTCTGCCGCCAGCTTACCAATCTGGTCTGCAACAACCGCAAAGCCTTTTCCTGCTTCTCCGGCTCTTGCTGCTTCAATTGAAGCATTTAATGAAAGCAGATTTGTCTGTGAAGCAATACTTTCTATTGTTACAATAATATTATCGATTTCGCTGGAGATTTCATAAATACGGCGCATTTCATCGGTCAATTCTTTCACCTTTTCCTTTTCCTGCTCTGCATCTGAAACGGTCTTTTGAATATCATCATATGCCTGCTGCGTTTCCCTGGCACTTTCCGTTGCCATATTGGCTACCGAAGTCACTGTAGCATCTAACTGCTGGATTGCACTTGCCTGATCAGTTGCGCCCTCTGCAAGTGCCTGCGAAGACTGGGATATACCGTTTGCCCCTTCTTCAACCTCATCCGCACTTGTCTGGATATTCGTCAGAGTACTGTTAAAACGCTTTAAGATATGTACAAAAGACTCTTTAATACTTGCAAAATCACCGAGAAAATCTGTAATTTCATCGCTGTCCTCTGTCAAATCGCCGGTTGCCATACACTGTAAGATTGCTGAAATCTCATTTACATAATCGGAGAGATTTTTCGTTGTACCGCGCAGTGCATCCGCAAGCTGTCCGATTTCATCTTCGGATTCATAGGTAATCCGTTCTCCGACAGACATATCTCCGCTGTACATGATTTTGGCAGCTTCTGTAATCTCCTGTACCGGTTCTACAATGGCACTGGCCATCTTGCGTGTAACACGCAGTCCGAATACCACGTCTGCGATAAGCAGTAAAATACCTGCCACGGTCATCCCGACACCAGTATATTTTGTCATGGTATAATAATTAACCGCAGTCTTATCAATCGAGTTTCCCAGCTGCTCAGAAAGGCTTTTAATGTCATTTACAATCGGCAGATATGTATTATTATTTAATTCAACCGCCTCGCTGTAACGGCCTGCCTTAATCTGTGTCATTAACTTGCTTCTGACCTTTTCACCTTCATCAATCTTAGACGCTAACTGATTTAACAGCGCTGTACTTTCTGTATTCATCTTCCGGTTCTGCATCTGCTGTACAGAATCTGTAATCAAACTGACATCTTCTGTGACGGTCTTTTCAAAATTCACATAGCTGTTCCCAACCTGTGATGAATCCTCAGTCAGAATTCTGTTAATCGCACGCTGTAAATCCGTAATGCCGTAGCGCACTTTGCCTACACTGTCAATATTGGCAAGCGGACCGTTAAAAATACCGCTTACATTTCCCTTTACAATATTTAACCCCACAAGTAACAGTACCGCTATCACTGCCGCTACTGCAATAATAAAGCCATGGGATATAAATAATTTTTTCTTTAGTGATAAGTTTTTGTATTTTTCATTTTGTTCCATTCTCGTTCTGTCTCCTTGTTTATGTTAGGTACAGATTTTACTATACTTTTTTCCTGTATTCAAGGTGTCATAGGTATTTTTTCCTAAGAAAATTGTATTTTTTGTGTATTTCTATATGATACGAAAGCGCACAATCTACAAAAAGGGCGATTCTTTTGAATCTCCCTTTATAAGCTAACTCAACAATGATATCCAATGATATCCGCTGCTGAATCCGGCATCAGATTATTATACCGGATATGTCTTATTTTCTGTATCCGCAGCCTTTGGGTCAACCTTTGTCTGTTGCGCTTCTCTGTACTTAAAGAATTCTTCTGCAACTGCCGGGAATAATGCGTATGATAATACGTCTTCATCCTGCTGTTTGTACTTCTGAACGACCGGGCTCTTTTTGAAGCCTTCTAACTGTGGCTTAATCAAGTCAGCCGGACGGCATGTAATCGGCTCTGTATCACCGATTGCCTTCTTCTGTACTTCTTTATTAAACGGCTTAACGGTACGTCCGAATTCACCTGCAAGAACCTTCTTGGATTCTTTTGTAATCATCTTGTAACGTTCACCCTGTAATACATTTAATACAGCCTGTGTACCGACAATCTGTGATGACGGTGTAACCAGAGGCGGTTCACCATAATCCTTACGAACTCTCGGAATTTCTTCAAGCACAGCCTGATACTTGTCTTCTGCACCTGCATCCTTTAACTGGGATACAAGATTTGATAACATACCACCCGGTACCTGATATAAGAGTGTCTTGATATTTACGCCGAGAACCTTTGTATTCATCAGACCTGTCTTTAATGCTTCCTCTCTCATCGGACGGAAGTATTCAGCGATTTCAGCCAGCAGATTCTGGTCAAGTCCTGTATCATACGGTGTGCCCTTAAAGGTTTCTACCATAACTTCTGTTGCAGGCTGGCTTGTACCCATTGAGAACGGTGACATTGCTGTATCAATAACATCTGCACCGGCTTCTACTGCCTTTAAATAGGTCATGGAAGCAACACCGGATGTATAATGTGTATGCATCTGAATCGGCAGTGAAGAACCTTCCTTTAATGCCTGTACGAGTTCTGTTGCTTTATATGGAAGTAAAAGACCTGCCATATCCTTGATACAGATAGAGTCTGCACCCATATCTTCAATCTTCTTTGCTGTTTCTTTCCAATAATCCAGTGTATAGGCATCACCGATTGTATAAGAAAGTGCAATCTGTGCATGTCCTTTTTCTCTCTTAGCTGCCTTTACTGCTGTTTCAAGATTTCTTAAATCGTTAAAGCAGTCGAAAATACGGATAATATCAATACCGTTTGCAATAGACTTCTGTACGAAATATTCTACTACATCATCTGCATAATGATTGTATCCGAGGATATTCTGTCCTCTGAATAACATCTGTAATTTTGTATTTTTAAAACCATCTCTTAACTTACGAAGTCTTTCCCATGGGTCTTCTTTTAAGAATCTAAGAGATGCATCGAATGTCGCACCACCCCAGCACTCTACAGAATGATATCCGACTTTATCCATCTTATCGACAATCGGAAGCATCTGCTCTGTTGTCATTCTTGTAGCAATTAAGGACTGATGTGCATCACGCAATACGGTCTCAGTAATTTTTAAAGGTTTTTTCACCTGTTCTGCCATCTTTATATCCTCCATTAATATCTATTTTACATTACACCAAACATCGCCATAAACGTACCTGCGGCAACTGCAGTACCGATAACACCGGCTACGTTTGGTCCCATCGCATGCATTAACAGGAAGTTGGACGGATCTGCTTCCGTGCCGACCTTCTGTGATACTCGTGCTGCCATTGGAACGGCTGATACGCCGGCTGAACCAATCAGCGGATTTACCTTGCCATGTGTTGCCTTGCACATAATCTTACCAAACAGTACACCGGCTGCCGTACCAAATGCAAACGCAACCAGACCTAATGCAACAATCTTTAAAGTATCAAGATTTAAAAATGCCTCTGCACTTGTTGTTGCACCGACAGATGTACCCAGAATAATAACAACGATGTACATCAATGCATTTGATGCTGTTTCTGTAAGCTGCTTTACAACACCGCTCTCTTTAAAGAGATTACCTAACATCAGCATACCAACGAGTGGAGCTGTTGTCGGAAGAATCATAACAACAACAATCGTTACAACGATTGGGAACAGAATCTTTTCCAGTTTGGATACAGGACGTAACTGTTCCATTTTAATCTTTCTTTCATCTTCTGTTGTTAAAAGCTTCATAATCGGTGGCTGGATAATCGGAACCAGTGACATATAAGAATATGCTGCCACCGCAATCGGTCCCATATATTTTGTCTGTCCTAATTTACCGGCAAGGAAGATAGATGTCGGTCCATCGGCACCACCGATAATAGAAATCGCTGCTGCTGCCTTATCCGGGAATCCCATAAAGATTGCCAGAATATATGCAGCGAAAATACCGAACTGCGCTGCCGCACCAAGCAGAAAGCTCTTTGGATTGGCAATCAGCGGTCCGAAATCTGTCATTGCACCAACACCAAGGAAAATCAAGGACGGTAAAATACTCCATTCATCCAGTAAATAGAAGTAATGCAGTAAACCACCCACACCATTGCTGGAATCCTCAATGGAAAGCATGATGTCCGGATAAAGATTGACAAGAAGCATACCAAAGGAAATCGGTACAAGAAGCAGAGGTTCGTATCCTTTTTTTATTGCTAAGTACAGGAAAATCAACGCAACAACAACCATGAGGTAATTGCCCCATGAAAGCCCGAAAAATGCGGTCTGCTGTACGAGGTTTCCCAATGTTTCTATAATATAACTCATTTTTTAACCTCCCGTTTCAATGATTCTGATAAAGAACTTAGTTCATGGAAACTAATACTTTACCTGTTTCAACGGAATCACCAACGGCACATTCTACTGTTGCAACAGTACCGTCCTGTGGTGCACAGATTTCATTTTCCATCTTCATGGCTTCAAGAACAACAAGTACATCACCCTTCTTTACAGCAGAGCCTGCTGCAACCGGTGTCTTTAAAATCTTACCCTGCATTGGAGCAGTTACCTTTACTGCACCCTGTGCGCCAGCCGGTGCTGCTTTCTTTGCTGCCTTTGGAGCAGCTTTCGGTGCGGCCTTTGCTGCCGGTGCTGCTGCGCTTCCTGTTCCTTCTTCTACTGTAACGTCATATACATTCCCATTCACTGTGATCGTATAATTTTTCATTGTTTCCTCCGTTCCACCGCGGTCTGCGGCTGATTGATTATCAAATATTTTAATTTTATTTCCAGTTATTCTGTCTGCCGACTTTTCTGATGGAACGAACTACCAGTCCATCTGCCGCAGTACCTTCTGATGCAGCAATCGCCGCCGTAATAACAGCAACCAGTTCGCAGTCATCTTCTTCCTCGTCTTCCGGTTCTTCAACAACCGGTGCCGGTGCTGTCTGCTGTGGTTCTTCTGCTGTCTGTTTCTTTGCTCCGATTTTATTAACATGCTGAAGCAGAGAAATGATATAAGAAATGAAAATCAGCACAATAAATACCGTACCCATACCGAGCACTGTATTTAATACAGCCTTTTCCATCTTCTCACCTGTTGTATAAGTCGGGTTAATTGCACCGCTGTCCAGGTTGAAATCATCATCAATGACCAGCTCAAATGAGCAGGTTCTTGTTTCATATGTTGCATTGATTGCAATTGTACACAGTGTTCCTGTTTCATCACTGACTCTGACTTCTTCTTTGTCAATAGACTTTAATGCGCCTAAATCTTCTCTTGTTTTAACCCAGCTGTTATAAAACTCAATCGTCTTGTCGTTCATGCCCTGCATATTTACGACATAGACTTTTCCATTCACATAGCTGAGTGTCTTTGCTGCTTCGCCATCTGCTTTAATCTGTGCATCCGATGTCTGGTCTAAATATACCAGCATATCTTCTGCCCACTGTACCATATCTGAGGCATACTGATTGACCTTCATATCTTTAAGGCTCGTCTTAGCACTGTCTGAAGAAATGGTATTGGTGCAGGCTGTCATACTGAACACGCAGGCTAACACACAGAACAACACGAAAAAGCGTTTGATATTAGTTTTCTTCATATTGTTTCACCTCATTATCAGACCGTTCCATGCTTCTTAACCGGACGATCCTCTCTTTTTGTGTACAGCATTTCAAACGCTGCCGCAACATACTGTCTTGTTTCCTCAGGATTAATAATTGTATCCACATAACCTCTTGCTGCTGCAGATTCTACGCTGGACTGTAACTGTGCGTACTCTGCTGCCTTTTCAGAAATCTTTGCGTTGACATCTTCTGCCTTATCAATCTCATCTGCATACATAATCTTTGCTGCACTGGCTGCATCCATCATACCGATGCTTGCTGACGGCCATGCGTATGTCATATCTGCACCGACTGCTTTGGAATTCATTGCCACATAAGCACTTCCGTAAGCTTCGCCGATGATTACATTAACCTTTGGTACGGTTGCATTTGCAAATGCATATGTAAGCTTTGCTGCTGCCTTTGCAATCTTCTTTTCTGAATCAACTGTTGCTTCAAAGCCCTTTACATTGGTAAGGGTCAGCACCGGAATTTCAAATGCATCACAGAAATTTACAAATTCTGCAGCTTTTTCAGCACCGTCAACGGTCAGTACCGGTTCAAACTTTTCTGCTGCTTCGCCTTCGTCATCAAAACGGACTGTTCTGTTGGCAACGGCGCCGACTGTTGTACCGTTAATCTTTAACAGACCTGTTACAACACTCTTTGCAAATTCAGACTTTACTTCCATAAATAAGCCGTCATCTGCAATATCTGTTAATGCAAGCACTGCATCTGCTGCTTCTGCTTCCATATCCGCACATGCTCTATTTAAATCATCTTCGCAGTCTGCATAAGCTACATCGTCATTATTGGCCGGAAGAAGAGATACAAGCTGTCTGATGCCATTTGCAATTGTTTCCTCATCACCTGTAAAATCTGCAACACCTGCTTCTGCCTGAAATGCAGCAGATGCTGTGTCTAACTTGGTATCATTGTTGCCATCTAATGCATTCGGACTGTTCACAAATAACTTGCCGTTCTTTTCTTCCACAAATGTAAAATCAGAAAGTTCTGAAAGAACTGCAAGACCACCGCCACAGCTTCCATAAACAGCTGTAATCTGCGGTACAAGACCGGAACATAATGACATCTTCCGGTAAATTGTTCCGAAACCATTCAAAGCATCTGTTGCTTCCTGAAGTCTTAATCCTGCACAATCTATCAGGCCAATAACCGGCGCTCCCATCTTCATAGCCATATCGTAAAGTCCTGTAATCTTCTTTGCATGCATTTCGCCGATTGAACCGCCTAAAACTGCCGGATTCTGGCTGTATACATACACAAGACTTCCATTAATTACTCCGTATCCGGTAATAACACCGTCTGCCGGAGTGTCTTTTTCCTGCATGTTAAAATCTGTTGCTCTGGCTTTTACACCTGCTCCGATTTCAACAAAACTGTTGTCATCAAGAATTGCTTCAATGCGTTCTCTTGCTGACGCCTGTGTTGTGTTACCCATTCTCTAAAGACCTCCTATACTTTTTGTAATAATGTAACAATCTATTGTCTATTTTATAACAATATTTCCCAAAAAACAAGCTTTTTGTAGAATCTTATTTACAATTCTGACAATTCCTTTTAAATTGCATAATACTTTAAAAAAAGCATCTGACACAAGCCTAATCTCTACTCTCAATTGCCGCCACAATCCCTTTTTCAATCAGAATTTCCGCAGTTTCTTCTTTTATCTCATTGCTCTGGCAGATGCTTAACCCCTGCCGTAAAATGTATCCGTTCAGCGGATATTTCAAGCCTTTTAATGTAAGAACCACTTCCTCTGTCATCGGCACAAATGAAATATATTTTCCGTACTGATCTGCCTTTTTTATCGTTTTATTTCCGTTTAACAGATAAATTTTGTTGTACTTATCATAAATGCAGCACTCCGTTCCTGCTTCCAATGCCTGTTTCATGATAAAAATATTGGTCAGTGCGTGATCATAGCGTGTTCCGGTAGCCCCTAAAATATCAATCGCCACCGGATGATGTTTTAACGCTGTAATTACCGCCAGATGTGTATCGGTATAATTTTTTTCCGGCGGATATGTCACTGTCTGCGTATCTTTTTTATAGGTATCAAGCAGCCTTTCATTAACCGAATCGTAATCCCCCAAAATGTAATCCACCCGGATTCCCAGTTTATCCGCATGTACCAGTCCGCTGTCTGCCGCTATGCAATAATCATATGTTTTTGCGGAAAGCCAGTCTTTCGCCCACTCATAATCTACTGTACCGCCCGTAATAATCAAAATCTTTTCTGCCATAATTTTCATTTTATCCTTTCTGCACTCACGAATCATCTCTTTCCGTTCTGCTTTGTGTAATGATTCGTTATTATATATTTCTGACTTTGCCATGCATGTCCGTAAAATTCAAAGTTTCTCCGCACGTCGCATTGCCTGTGCTTATTATATGATAACAATTTTAAAGTTCTTTGTACAAGTTCTTTTTTTCTTCACATTTTTGTTTTATACTAAAATTTGGAGTAAAATCCAAAATCTGATTGAGATAAGAATGGAGATTTTTATGGAAAACAAACATTATGAACCGGTCGCTTATCTTCCGAAAGAGCAGGCTGAACGTTTTCAGGAATTTTTGAAATTTTCGGGAATTGCAGACATTGAAATGAATGTCAATGAATTAAACAGCACTTATTCTGTCAGTGTTGCTTCGGGCGATTTTGAAAAAGCAGATAATCTTTATCATGTTTTTTCCGAAAATGAACTAAAAAAAGATTCTACTGAAGACGAGCTGACTCAGGGTGGCAGTATTTACAATAACTCTGCCGAAAAATACAGCGACAATCTCTCCTCTGCCATCACATTTTTTGTGTGTGGCGGTGCGGGACTGATTATTTTACTGCTCAATGACTTTAATGTACTTCACCTGTTCCACTTTTCAGGTGCTTCCGCAATCCTGACAAATGTTGTGCTTGGCGGACTTTTTATTGCATTTTTACTGATTGGCTTCAAATCACTCAAATATTCCAAAAATATTAAATCACAGATGAGTGTGGAAAATGAACTTTCAGATAAATTAAACAACTGGCTTGCCAAAAACGTGTCACCGGAAGCCATTGAAGCTTCTTACGATGGCAGTATCCCGGAAGAAATGAAGTATTTTAACCGCAGCAGCTATTTAAAAAACGCGCTGTCAGAAGCCTTCCCGGATGCAGATGATTCTGTTATCGAAGTGGTCAGTGACCAGTACATTGAAGATACTTTTAATTCTTCACATGAATAATGCCTTTAAATATTTTTGATTCTGCTATGTTTTAAAACTATTCAAAAACCGCAGGAATATGAACCAGACTCCGGATTCCCGGACATCTGTCACACTCCTGCGGTTTTATTTTTTATGATACCAGGGTCAAAAGATCTGAACCCACATGAGCTTGCTCATAGGTGGGTGAATGATCTTGTGACCGTATAATTATTTGTTTGAAAGATATTCATCAATACCCTTAGCACCGGCTTTACCTGCACCCATGGCAAGAATAACAGTTGCTGCACCTGTTACGGCATCACCACCGGCATAAACGCCTGTCTTTGTTGTCTTACCTGTTTCTTCCTCTGCAATAATGCACTTTCTGTTATTGATATCCAGTCCCTTTGTTGTAGAAGAAATCAATGGATTTGGAGATGTACCCAGTGACATGATTACTGCGTCTAAATCCATTACATATTCAGAACCCGGAACTTCAACCGGTCTTCTTCTTCCTGAAGCATCCGGTTCGCCCAGTTCCATTTTAACGCACTTCATACCCTTTACCCAGCCGTTTTCATCAGCGATAATTTCAGTCGGGTTTGTCAGAAGGTCAAAGATGATACCTTCTTCTTTTGCGTGATGTACTTCTTCTGCTCTTGCAGGAAGTTCCGCTTCACTTCTTCTGTATACGATATGTACTTCTGCACCAAGTCTTAACGCTGTTCTTGCAGCATCCATGGCAACATTACCGCCACCTACGATAGCTACCTTATTGAATCTTGCAATCGGTGTATCGTAATCATCGTTGAAAGCTTTCATCAGGTTGCTTCTTGTAAGGTATTCATTTGCAGAAAATACGCCATTTGCATTTTCACCCGGGATACCCATAAATCTAGGCAGACCTGCACCGGAACCGATAAATACAGCTTCAAAACCTTCTTCTTCAATTAACTGGTCGATTGTCATAGACTTGCCGATAACAACGTTTGTTTCAATCTTAACGCCTAAGCTCTTTACATTTTCAATTTCACTTGCAACAACGGTTGACTTTGGCAGACGGAATTCAGGAATACCGTAAACAAGTACACCGCCCGGCTCATGAAGGGCTTCAAAGATTGTTACGTCATAACCCATCTTTGCAAGATCTCCTGCACAGGTAAGACCTGAAGGACCTGAACCAATAACGGCAACTTTCTTATTCTTCTTTTCCGTAGATGACTGCTACCTTTTTTCCCTTCTTTTCGGCAGCGCCGACAGGACGGATGTTGTTTTCTCTTGCCCAGTCCGCTACGAAACGCTCCAGTTTGCCGATGGACACCGCTTCGCCCTTAATACCACGGATACATTTTCCTTCACACTGGCTTTCCTGTGGACATACACGTCCGCAGACAGCCGGAAGTGCTGATGACTGACCGATAATCTTATAAGCAGCTTCAAAATTCTTTTCTTTAACTTCATGAATAAATGCCGGGATATTAATGGATACAGGGCATCCCTTAATACACTGTGCATTCTTACAATTAATACATCTGCTGGCTTCTAATACAGCTTCTTCTTCGTTGTAACCCAGACAAACTTCATCAAAATTCTTATTTCTTACGTCAGGAGCCTGCTCTCTGACTGGTACTTTCTTTGTAACGTCCATTATGGAACCTCCTACCTGTTGTTTTATTTTTTATGATTAATCGTTGCAGTTGCCACAGCCGCCGTGATGTGTATCACCTTCCTGAAGCTTTAACATGGCTCTGCCTTCTTCTGTCTTATACATCTGCTGACGTTTCATTGCCTGATCAAAATCTACCAGATGTCCGTCAAATTCCGGTCCGTCTACGCAGGCGAATTTGATTTCGTCGCCAACCTGTAAACGGCAGGCACCACACATACCTGTACCATCAACCATAATCGGGTTCATGCTGACAATTGTAGGAATTCCCAATTCTTTTGTCAACAGACAGACAAACTTCATCATAATCAGAGGTCCGATTGCGATACAACGGTCATACTTTTTGCCCTGATTGTTTACTAAATCCTTTAATACATCTGTACCCATGCCTTTTCTGACATAGCTTCCGTCATCGGTTGTAATGTAAAGATTACCGGCTACAGCTTCCATCTCTTTTTCAAGGATAAGTAAATCTTTATTTTTTGCACCCACAATAACATCGGCATCAATGCCATGTTCATGCAGCCATTTTACCTGTGGGTAAACCGGTGCTGTACCAACACCACCTGCTACAAACACAAGCTTCTTTTTCTTTAATTCTTCAATATCTTCTCCAATTAATTCTGAAGGACATCCGAGTGGTCCTACGAAATCTTCAAAAGCATCTCCCGCCTTTAAATGTGCCATCTTTTCTGTAGATGCGCCCACTGTCTGGAACACAATCGTAACAATGCCCTTTTCACGGTCAAAGTCGCAAATAGTAAGAGGAATTCTCTCTCCTTTTTCGTCCATCTTTACAATGATGAACTGACCCGGCTGGCAGTGTCTGGCAACTCTTGGCGCCTCAACATCCATCAGGTAAATTTTGTCTGCTAATTTCTCAGCTTTCTGAATCTTATACATCTTAGTACCCCTTTCAATTTATATTCCGTGTATATAAAAGACACGTTTATAACATAGTAAATCGCGGCATTGCTGCCTTTTTAATAAGAAGATGCCTGATATGCGCCTTCTGTTCCTGTAATCTGGTAACATTTCCCATTTTTAATGCCTACCCCGTAGTTTCCCTCTGTCGTGGTCTGTGTGCCGGATTTTAAATCCACCCGGATCTGATACAGTTCCGTATCGTTAATTGTGACATTTCCCACATAAGAAAAGACTGCCGCCGCACCATTTGGTGCTGTCTGCTCATCTGCATTGAGCATCCCAAGTTCTTTCATGCGGTCTTTTAAAATCTCTAACGCTTCTGTATACGTATAGGATTTTTGTGGATTCACAATATAATTCTTCCTTGCAACAGAACTTACCAGATCATGTTCATCAACTGCAACAGCTGATACAACAATATTGCCTTCCGGCATTGAAAAAGGCTCTGTATAAGCCTGTGAATCTGTTGTCGGTGTCGTTCCGTCTGTTGTGTAATAAATTTTCGTGCCATCTGCAGCATCAATGGAAATTTTTTCTCCATATTCATAAGTGCCTGATGACGGACTGATGACCGGCGCATCCGGCTTCTGATAGTTAATAGTATAGTCAAATTCCGCAACCGGACTATATACACCGATTGTATTGACCGCAACGGCTTTCAACGCCGTAATACCACCCTCAAGCGCAATCGCTTCTGTATACTGTGTACTGCTGCTGTCCGGCTGTGTACCGTCTGTTGTATAATAAATTGTACAGGAATCCTCTGCAAATAAAGAAACCTGTAATTCCCTTTGATACTGTCCCGGTGTTTCGGATACAGTCGGTGCCTGTACTTCATACTGGGATAACAACTTCTGGGCATCTGTTCCCTGATACTGTGCAATCAATTTATTCAAGGCATCGCCGTCTTCTTTATCCGCATAAAACTGTGCCAGTGCAGATAATGCATTCTCATTATTTTTATCTACCTGCAAAATCGCAAGCAGCATATCCAATGCCTGCTGTTCTTCTTTATCCTGCTGATAGCACTGATAAAGTGCATACATCATATCTACATTTTTTTTACCTTCACCGGTCTGATAAGCTTTGGCAAAATATTGCTTTGCATTATGATAATCCTGTTTTTTTAACAATTCCATGGCTTTTTGATAATTATAAGAATAGGATTTGCGGTTGGAAATACCCCATACGGTAATTCCTGCAATCACTGCGACGGTCACTGCCGCCACAATTCCCACAATCAGTATTTTCTTTTTTTTATCTGCTTTCAAAGCCGTTTTGGATGTTTTTTTCGATAAATCTGTTTCCGGCTTATCAGTGTCCTGCTTACCGTTCCCCGGTTTATCCATTCCGGGGTGTACTTTTACCGGTTCTATTACCTGTGTTTCTGAAGACACCTTTGTTTCTGTCGCAGCTTTTTTCTCCATGGCGGCTTTCTGCATGCTTTTCTGCTGTTTTTCCTTCTCCGCCTGTCTTGCCTGAAGCTGGATATCTACTAAATCCGGCAAAACCTGAGTCTTCATCTGGGCAGCATCTTTTTTCCCTGCATTTCCCGCGGCTGTAGAACGGACAGGTATTTCCTGTTTTCCCATTGCAGCCTTTGCTACATTGGTTTCTTCTTCTACCAGCTTTTCAATGGATTTTGCAAGCTCTATATCAATTTCTTCTTTATTATCGTTACTCACTGAGCCTAAATCAGTACGCGTATCGTCTGGTTTACTTTCATCATGACTGCCCATAGCTAACTCCTATTTCTTTATTTAACATGAACAATCATACCATATACAAATGATTTTAGCAATAAATGATACTGTGAATTTTTTGACGAAACAAATTCACCTTTCTTTTGCACTTTTTATTTATATATTTTATTGTTTGTTTATATTTTGTACACACTTTGCTCACAATTCCCAGATATAATAAATCTCGATAGCAAAGATATTCTTTCTATCTCCCCCTCATATTTTTTTGACCGGTACTCTCCCCAAGGGTACCGGTTTTTTATTACTTTTTTTAATTCTATATCTGCTAAATCGGCTTTCAATAATTCCTGCACTACAATAAAAAGCAGCCACAGACGTTCTTCACGAACCGCCTGCGGCTGCTTTTATTAATACCGGAATACCACTACTGTGTTATTCTTACCGGATATTTGTTACTCTTACTGTGCATGACAAAGTCTTATTATTTAAGACTGCTGTTACAGTTGTCGTACCTGCCTTACGGGCAACTACATGACCTGTTGAGTCGACTGTGCAGACTCTCGGGTTACTGCTCCTCCATGTCACCTTGCTGTTACTGTCGTTACCGATAACATCCAGCCAGTATGAATCATACTGTTCCAAAGTGATGCTTGAACGGCTGATAGCCAGTGAATGGACTGTACAAGATGAAAGTGCAGTACCATTGACGCTTTCTGCCACAACTTCCGCAGTACCAGGACCCACTGTTGTAATTACGCCATTACCATCTACTACAACAATACCGGTATCTGTTGAATACCATTCATAGGAATCCGTATTAATTGCCGGACGCACTCTGACAGATAACTGTCTTGACTTACCGGTGAGCATATAGATTTCGCTTGAATTAATCTTAATGGATGTAATATTAACTACCGGCGTTACATATACCCAGCAGACACCCTTTACATTATTTCCATCCTTCGAAGTCGCTGTAATCTTACACTTACCTGTACTTAAAGCAAAGATTTCGCCGGCTTCATCAACTGTTGCAATTTCTTCATTAGAAGATTCCCATGTTACATCTTTAATCGATGCATCGTCCGGTTCAATAACTGCCTGTACAATGCGGGATTCTCCAACTAACATACGGACTGTATCCGGTTCAATACGGATAGATGTCACCGGATTTACAACCTGAACAACACAGGTAGCGGATACACCGCTGCCATCAGCTGCTGTTACAGTAATAACTGCAATACCCGGTTCACCCGCATTTAATGTACCGTAAGAGTCTACGGAACAGATTGAATTATCGGATGAGGTCCATATAATATTTTTATTGGTTGCCGTATCAGAACCTACCGTTGCTGTTAAAGTTCCGGAAGTTCCGACATTCATAAATTTATGTGTTTCACTTAATGTAATAGAAGAAACATATTCTTTTACATCAATCGTACAAGCTGCTGTCAGCTGACACTCCTCTGTTGTAACAATGATTACGCAGGAGCCACCCTTTACTGCTGTTACAACACCCATTTCATCAACGGTTGCAACATCAGGATCACTTGAACGATACGTTACATTCTTATTTTCAGCATCGTACGGCTCGATATTCGGAATAATCGCATACTTTGCACCTACCCATAATTCCTGATAATCAGAATTTAAGGTAATACCTGTTACCGGCTGTGTAACTGTTACAACACAGTATGCTGTCAGACCGGAATCCGGGTTTGTTGCAATAATAGAAGTTGTACCTGCACCGGTAGCTGTTACCTTACCGTCGCTTTCCACTGTACACACATCTTCATCACGGCTTTCCCATGTAATGATTTTGTTATCCGCATTTTCCGGAAGACAGGTTGCATTCAGCCAGAATACCTGACCTTTTCTTACTGTAATATCTGTTGTATTTAAAACAACCTGTGTAACCGGCTGTTTTACATAGATATTACACATTGCAGATGCCTTGCCATCTAATGATTCACAAAGAATTGTACAGCTTCCTGTTCCAACTGCCTGTACTAAACCGTTAGAGTCTACGATACAAACATTGGTATTAGAAGATGTCCAGCGTACTGTTCTGTTAGATGCCTCTAACGGAAGTACTTCTGCTGTAATTCTTAATGTATCTCCGATTCTCATAATTTCATCTGTATAATCGAGTGTAATCGTTTCTACCGGAATATCAATGACAAAATTACAGAATGCCTGAAATGCGCCGTCTTCGGTTTTACAAACAACTGCTGCATGTCCCGGTTTTACAAATGTTACAAGACCATTCTCATCAACCTTTACAATGCTTTCATCTGTAGACTGCCATGTAACATTTCTGTTAACACCTTCCCCTGCAGGAAGAACAGTTGCCACTAACTGGAACTGTCCGACAGACATAGAAGATTCTACCGATGTTTCATTTAATACAACACCTGTAACCGGTTCTCTTACATAAACATCACAAGTTGCTGTCTTTAATCCATCTTCTGTAATAACACTGATGGTTGCTGTACCACCGGCTACACCCGTGATAGTTGCCGTGTAGCTGTCACCTTCAACTGTTGCAACGCTTGTATTTGAAGAAGACCATAATACTTTATCATTGGTTGGTCCTGCCGGATTAAATAACAGCTGGACCGTTCCGGTTGAACCTCTGTCAATCTGAATAGACGACGGATTAATGGATACTTCATTAACCGGTGTCGTTACATAAATAACACAGGTTGCTGTCTTCATAACGCCGTTAACGTTTTGTGTAACAATCAAATGTACCGTACCGGACTTCACACCGGTAATCTTAAATGTCTTACCGTCCTGCTCTACTGTAACCAGATCACCTGTCGGAATTGTTCCGTCATCCTTTGGCTGGTTTTCAAGCTTATAAGTAATTGGATTGGCTGTAATATCTGTAGCTGTTACAAGGGCTGACACTTCAATGGTTTCGCCCATGTTAACAGATGTCTTATCTGCACTTAATGCAAAATCATCAATAACAGTAATTTCATACACCAGCTGAATCGGCTGATTGTACTTTGTACTGAAATCATCTGCTGCTCTTGATGCATATATCTTTGCAGTACCGGCACCAATTGCCGTAACAAGACCTGTTGTTGCATCAACCTGCAGGACTGCATTGTTCGATGTTGTCCATGTAATCTCTGTCGGATTTGCTGATGTTGATAACTGCAGCTGGTCATCAACGTTCATATTGCTGACCTGATTGCCCAGTTTCTTAAACGGTACAACAACATCAACGGTATCATGCGTATACCATGTCTTATTGCCCTGTGCATCATATGCCGGAATACCTACTGTTACCGTAGAAACACCTGCATACTTACCAAGCACTGAACCGTCCTGTGCAACTTCAACAACCTTCGGGTCAGATGACTCGTAAAAAACACCTGCCGTTGCCGGATTATTGATGTTAGAACCAATAACATACTTCGTAAACTCTACATATGGTTTATCATTTAACTTTAAACACTTGCGGTTATTATTGTCTCTGTAAATGTTTGAATCATTAAATTCTACTTTTGCACGAACTGTAAATTCTTTGCAAAGAGCATCTTCACCGCCGCCGTCTGCTGTTCTTACAATAACCGTTGCCTGTCCACCGCCGACAACCTTTAAAGTTGCCTGTGTGCTGGATGATGAAACCAGTTCAACTACACCGTCATGAGAAACGTTTCCACTGGTGTCGTTCTTTGTTTCAATAAAAATCTTGTTAGAATCACAGGTATTGGTTGTAAATGTGATCTGATCACCAACTGTATAAATCGTACTGTTGGAATGAGTTGTCGTAACTTCAAGCGGTACAACAACCTTTGCCGTCAGGCTGGTAACCAGTGACTTATTGATAATGGAACCTGTGCTGTCATACTGAATAGAATAGTATGTAGCTGTCACATCTGCTTTACCGGCATGTGCACCCTTAATAATAGGAATCATACCTTTTGCAGTGTCGTGATCCATTACATCATTTTCTCTGCGGAATGTAACAATATCGTTATTAGAAGATGTCCATTCGATATTATTACCATTTGGTGCGTAATTCTGGTTCGGATCCCCATTATCATCCGTACCGGTAAGAGAACTAACCTGTACAACCGAGTTAGACTCTTTATTGAATGCAATGCTTGCAGAAGTCGTTGACAATCTCATGGCAACACTGGTCGCAGCGTTGGCATAGAGCATATATCCTCCTAACAGAGCGATTGCAAAGATTGCAGCTGCCAGCACCTTCCAGCCCTTACGCAATCTTCTAATCTGATAAATTTTTTTCATAACAGACCTCTTTTCTACTGTATTCTAAATACCTATTTAGTCTATCGACTACATTTTGTGTTTAGTTTACTATATTTTCACAATTTTTTCAACATTTTCCACAAAATTTACGTTTTAATTCCCCCGCATGGGAGGCTTCTGTTACAAAGGTACTACATAAACAGACTGCCGCACTTTCAAAGCACGGCAGTCCCATGGACTTAAAAACAATTCCTGCAATTATTTCTGAACAAGATGTATAGCGAATCCGCCGAACTCGCCCTTGAAATAAATTGCCTTTAATCTGTCATTTTTAATAACGGCTGAATCCTTGTCAAATTCAAATCCACGTTTCTCTAAATGATAGATTGCTCTTTCAATATAGTTTGTTGCGATTGCAATATGGCCATGTGTTCCACGACCCTGCTTTTTCATCAGTTCAAAGCCTGTTCCTGAAAATACTGAACTGTTGCCGACTTTCTTTTCAAAGCTGAACATCTTGTTGAATGTATCTGCAAGGTCTTCTGCTTCTTCACCGCTCTGTAAGTTGACACCAACGTGTCTTACTTCAAATCCGAGCATCGTATCAACAGCTTCTCTTGTCAGATTCTTAATGCCTTCAAAATCGCCGGCTGCAACCATGTCCTTCTTTACCATCCATGAACCGCCGCAGCATACAATTTTGCCAAAGTCAAGATAAGACTTTAAGTTGCCTGCATTGATACCGCCTGTCGGCATAAATTTCATATTTGTATATGGTGCTGCCATGGACTTAATCATGTTGAGTCCGCCTGCTGCTTCAGCCGGGAAGAATTTTACGACATCAAGTCCTAATTCAATCGCTGTTTCTACATCAGAAGGATTGCTTGTACCCGGAACAATCGGATAACCCTTGTCCAGACAATGCTTTACAACCTTAGGATTCAGTCCAGGACTGACAATAAACTTTGCTCCTGCATTCATGGCTCTGTCTGCCTGCTCCGGTGTTAATACTGTACCGGCTCCGACAACAAGTTCAGGGAACTTTTCAGCCATGATACGGATAGATTCCTCTGCTGCTGCTGTTCTGAATGTTACTTCTGCGCATGGAAGTCCACCTTCAATTAAAGCCTTTGCTAACGGTTCTGCATCTTTTGCATCATCTAATGCGATAACCGGTACAATACCAATCTTGCTCAATTCTTCTACAACTTTATTCATTTCAACTTCTCCTTTTACTAGAATATGTAATTTCTTTTTATTATAGAGTTGGTACATTTTTTTGTCAATTCATAGTTTTGTAAATTCATGAAATTCTTTCGGTAAAAAATATAGATTAAATCGGACAAGTATGATAGAATACATTTGTAATAAAATATTTTGGAGGTATCTAAAAAATGAAATTAAATTTAAGACCAGCCGAAGAGTGCACATTTGATGCCGTATCTTTAGGTGAAGTAATGCTTCGTCTTGATCCGGGTGAAGGAAGAATCCGTACAGCAAGAAGCTTTAGAGCATGGGAAGGCGGCGGAGAATACAATGTTATCCGTGGTCTTCACAAGTGTTTCGGAATGAACACAGCTGTTATCACAGCTTTCGCTGATAACGAAGTAGGTCTTCTTATGAAAGACTTCATCGAACAGGGTGGCGTTTCAACAGACCTCATCTGCTGGAAGAAGACTGATGGTATCGGACGTCTTTGCAGAAACGGTCTGAACTTCACAGAAAGAGGATTTGGTATCCGTGGCGCTAAGGGCTGCTCTGACAGAGCTAACACAGCTATCTCTCAGGCTACACCGGATGATTTCGATTTCGACTACATCTTCAAGAACAAGAGCGATGGTGGTTTAGGTGTTCGCTGGTTACATACAGGCGGTATCTACGCTGCTCTTTCTGAACAGGCTTGTGAAACAGTTATTGCAGCTTGTAAGGCAGCTAAGAAGTATGGTACAATCGTATCTTACGACTTAAACTACCGTCCTTCTATGTGGGAAGCTATCGGTGGATTAGCTAAGGCTCAGGAAGTTAATAAGGAAGTTGCTAAGTACGTTGATGTTATGATTGGTAACGAAGAAGACTTCACAGCCTGCCTTGGTTTTGAAATCGAAGGTAACGATGCTAACCTTAAGACTCTGAACCTTGATGGTTACAAGAAGATGATCAACGAAGCTGCTGCTACATATCCGAACTTCAAGGCTGTTGCTACAACACTTCGTCAGGTTAAGACAGCTACAGTTAACGACTGGTCAGCAATCTGCTGGGCTGATGGAGAAATTTACAAGGCTGCTCAGTACGATGGTCTTGAGATCATGGATAGAGTTGGTGGCGGAGATTCATTCGCTTCAGGTCTTG
>OODO01000557.1_pt1 | contig 33842 bp, 27 predicted proteins | sample 1671261 | NCBI WGS metagenome assembly OODO01 (sample SAMN06348138, study PRJEB24527) | human gut metagenome | biome: human gut; feature: ankylosing spondylitis patient; material: feces | host: Homo sapiens | place: China | collected 2015-10 | reverse complement strand
CCCAGCTGCTCTGTCGTCCGACTGCTTTTCATGGTTTTTTGACAGTCTCAGGGGGCGGCGAAGCCTATGTGGGACAGAAGCGGCTGTAGGCTTTCCGGTTTCAACAGATGCTGAGAAGCGCGTCAAAAGGAATCCGGGTGCCGTCTGTCAGAACCAGAACCTGCGCATTTGCGTCAAGCCTGCGGACGCGGGTGAGGATCGTGCGGTAGATCCCTCCGGATTTTTTGGCATCTGGCTGAAAATAGGTGAGCCGGACCTCGGGCTGCTCCGGAAGACGGGCTGCGAGTCGGACAAGCGCGTCATTCAGCGCTTCGCGCTCATTTTCGGCCAGTTCGATCTGCGCCTGTGTCAGCCGGCCGGCCTCCTGCACCGTCTCATCGAAGCCGCTCAGCGCGGCGAACGGCGCAAACTGCGCCGCACGGTCACACCGCCGCATCGGCGCATGGCGCGCGGAGACGGGCCGTTCCATCTCCAGAAGTTCCTGATCGTGCAGCATATAACATCCGCCTCCTTGTGAGCATAGTTTATCACGAGCGGGGCGGATGCGTCAAGAAATAATAGAATATTTGTTTGAAATTAAATTTTTCCAGCAAGTGCGCGCTTTTCCTGCTCCGGCAGGAACGCGGCGTCCAGCGCAAAGTGTGCCATGGTTTGCAGATCGTCCGGTGTAAAACCCATATCCGCAATGCAGTGCCGGTACTCGTCTTCCAGCGTTACGGCAGCGAGTGTCATATTGTCGGTGCTGATGCACACACGAAGTCCGGCGTCCAGCAGCTTTTTCGCCGGATGCAGCGCATAAGACGGCTGCGTTTTGCACTGAATGTTGCTCGTCGGACAGATCTCAAGCGTAACGCCGGCCTCGATTGCGCGCGGCCAGAGCACGGGATCATCGAAAATATGATGCCCGTGGCCGATGCGCTTCGCGCCGAAGTCCAGCGCGTCGCGGACAGTGTCCGGCCCTTGGGAATCACCTGCGTGACAGGTAAAGGGCAGCGCAAGTTCCCGCGCGAGATCAAAAATCGGGTGAAAATTCCGCAGCGGAACGATCCCCTCTGCGCCCGCCAGATCCATGCCCACGACGCCGGAGCCGAGATACGCCCGCGTCAGCCGCACCGTTTCGAGATTTTCCGCCATGTTGACCGTCTCAGGCCCGATGCACATGCAGCACAGCAGAATCCCGCAGCGGTAGTCCGGAAAGGCGCGCAGCGCCTGTTCGCGGCCTGCCAGCACGGCTTCGATCGCGTCCTGCTGCCGCAGTCCGGCGCGCGTATGCAGCTGCGGTGCAAAGCGGATTTCGTCGTAAACATGTCCCTGCCGGGCAAGCGTTGTGAGCACGTCGCGGGTAATGCGTGTGATGCTGGGCGCGTCCTGCATCAGCTGCAGGGGAAGTTCAAACCGGGCAAGATATGTATTCACGTCGCGGCAGTCCGCTGTTTTGACGAGCCATGCGTAAAATGCGTCCAGCGTGTCCACCGGCAGCGCAGCGTGCTTCTCCTGCGCCATCTGCCACATCGTTTCCGGCGGAACAGCGCCGTCCAGATGCAGGTGCAGTTCAATCTTCGGGATCTGCGTCACGTCCATTGCAGAAGTCTCCTTTGCATTTTCTTCTATTGTAATCTATCGCTGCGCAGGCCGTCAACCGTAAAAATCCGGACGATTTGAGATACGGAAGGGGAGCGGCCGGCGCCGCTCCCCTCTGCGTCATGTAGAACTGTCAGCAGCCGCAGCCGGTGTCGCAGCCGCAGGAATTGCCGCAGCCATTGTTGCCGGTGCCGAAGATCAGCAGAAGGATGATGATCCACCACCAGCTGTTGCCGAAGGCGCAGAATCCGGACTGATTACAAGACATAACAAGACCTCCTGAAAGATAACGTAGCGTTTGATCGCTCGCTCATTCCATGTTATGCAGAGGTCCGAAAATGGTGACGGCTACGCGAACAACTCGTCAAGCGTTCCGAAGGAATAGCCCATCTCCTCCCATTTGCTCAGCAGCGTGTCCAAAATTCGCGCATTCGTCTGCGATGTCGAGTGCAGCAGCACGATCGCGCCCGGGTGAATGCGCGGCAGAAGCTTGGAAAACGCCTGCTCGTCGGTCGGCTGATTGTCCTGGTACCAATCGACGTAGGCCAGCGACCAGAATACCGTTCGGTAGCCAAGCTTCTGCGCCATTTCGAGGTTGCACTCGCTGTAAATGCCCTGCGGCGGGCGGTAATAGCGCGGCATATCCTCGCCGGTCGTCTCTCGGTAGAGCGTTTCAAGGCTTGTCAGTTCCTGATTGAAGGCGGCTTCGTCCGAAAGCTTTGACATATCATAATGATGGTAGGTGTGGTTGCCTACGATGTGCCCCTCGCGCAGCATCCGGCGGACAAGATCCGGATTCTGCTCAATGTAATTGCCCACGACAAAGAACGCGGCTTTGACATTGTGCTTCGCCAGTGCCTCCAAAATCGGCTCGGTACAGCCGTTTTCATAGCCTGCGTCGAAGGTCAGATAGATCTTCTTCTGCGTCTCATCACCGAGATAAACCGCGTCATAGCGCCGCAGCGCTTCCTTTGACGCATTGCCGACGGGCGGCTGGCCCTCTGTCCGGAAACTCAGCCCCCACGACCCTGTTTCAATCGAACGGCTCTGCTGGAACAGCAGCGGCAAAACGGCGCAGAACGCCAGCACTGCTGCCAGCGCCAGCGTCAGTCTGCCGTACTGCCGGAAAAATCGCTTCATAAAACATCACCCCTGTCCATCCTTATGCGATGGACAGGGGAATATGCCTCCGTTATCGAGGCGGTCAACTGGCTGGTGTGCTATGAGAGGCTGCTTCCGCCTGCAAGTAGGCTGCTACGTTTTCCATTGTAACCGCTTCAATTTTGATGCTGCTTTCCGGCAGCGGATTACCCTGAATTGCGGCAATGGCTGCATGGATGGTCACTTCGGCGAAGCCCTTTGTGTCCTGCGAAACCGAACCACGGATCACGGTCCCCTCCTGAATTTTTTTCAGCACCGGTGCGCTGGCAGCAATGCCAACCAGGCACATTTCTTCATTCAGCAGATTCATTGCTTCCAAAGCGTCATATGCGCCCAGAATACTCATATCTGACACACCGACAATACAGCGAATTTTCGGGTGCTCACGCATCATCTGTTCTGTCATTTCCCGCGCGGATGCCTGATCGGAATACGGCTTCGTCGCTACGATCTGCGCAAATGTGCAGTTTTCCCGCAGGCCCTCAATGATGCCGTTTGCACGGTCAATGACCGCCAGAGACTGCGGTTTGGTCAAAAGCGCACATGCTACCGTCTGCGACGCGCTGCAGTTGGTGTTGAGCCAGTCAGCTGCAAGCTTTCCGGCGGTATATCCATACTCATATGAATGACTGATATTTGCACACACGGGTTTGAATTACTTTTGCGAATTCGCACAGCTTTTCAGATTCATCCGCAAAGCGAAAGGACTGTACGACTTCTCAGCTTTTCGTTGATTCTTCAATATGTTTTTCTAAAATACACACCATACCTTCCTGCAAGGCGGCTCCGCCCGACGAAAAGTGCAGACGGATCATGACCCCGTCTTCGCGTCTGATTTCGCGGACATCATGATCTGCAGGTTTCACTCGCACCGCCTCCTTGCTGCAATCTATGAAACAGCATACGGATTCATATGAAAAACCAAGGGGGAATCTATGCTGCGTAGAAACCGCCCAGCCATGTCCGTTTGTCATGTGGTTGTAATCCGCGCAGAAAAACATGATACCTGCCGAATAAAAAAATAACAAACACCGGAGGAAATCACTTTGCGCGATTTCCCCCGGTGCCTGCTCTTTTGGAGACTTATCTTAATGAGATTCGGTCTAGCCGACAGTTTTGGCTTATCCGCCGTAGTCGTAACCGTAGCCGTCAAAGTCGGGGACGGTGAATTCCTCGTCGGGCTGGGACTGGCCTTCCAATTCGCTCTGCGCCTGCTGCTCGGCTTTGTCGATCTCCTCCTCGCCGGGCCGTTCATCGAGCGTGAGCGTGACCTCGATTTCTGCGCCCGCGCGGTAGAGTTTCATCTTAACTGTGTCTCCCGCCCGGCGCTTGGAAAGTGCCGAAACAAGATCGGAATAGGTGTTGATCTCGCGGCCGTCGAATTCTAAAATGATGTCGTGCGGCTGCAGCCCGGCCTTTTCTGAGCAGCTGCCCTCCGTTACAGTCACGACCTGCGGACCTGAGGGGAGGCTGTAGATTTCCGCAACCTCTGCGTCGAGATTTTGCAGCGTGACGCCGAGATAGGCCCGGCCGCGGACGCGGCCGTATTGCTGCAGATCATAGACTACGCGCAGCACGTCGTTGATGGGGATGGCAAAGCCAAGGCCCTCGATGGACACGCCGCTGTCCGTTGTGCCGGATACCTTTGCGGTCGTAACGCCGATGATATTGCCGTTCATGTCGAACAGCGGCCCGCCGGAATTGCCGGAGTTGATGGCTGCGTCGGTCTGCAGCATGTTGATGGGTGTTCCATCAGCGTCGATCTCACGGTCAAGTGCGCTGATGTAACCGGCGGTCATGGTAAACGTTAGATCGCCCAGCGGGTTTCCGATGGCCTCAACCGTTTCGCCGACCTCGACCTCGTCGGAATCACCGACCGTGACGGTCTGCAGGCCCTCCGCTTCGATTTTCAGAAGCGCGACGTCGTTCATGCTGTCCGTGCCGATGATGACGGCGGGGTATTCTTCGCCCGAATAGAACTGCACGACGACCGTATCTTCGTCTGCGTCTGCTACAACGTGGTTATTCGTGACGATATAACCGTCTGCCGTCAGGACAAAGCCGCTGCCCGTGCAGACACCGGTTGTTTCCACGCCCCAGAGGCTTGCCGTGACCTGTGTAGAAATGCCGCAGACTGCGCCGATATTCATCTTATAGACCTGCGCCGGCGTGAGCGCTTTGTCGCCCTCGTTGGATTTGAGCGTTTCCGGCAGCGGCGTCCGTTCGAGCCGGTAGGAGGCGTCGGCCTGCGGCTTCTGCGCTGCGGGCTGTTCCTGTTCGACAGACTGCTCAGCCATAGCGCCGACAGAGGCGCTTGATTCCTGCTCGGCGAGGTTTTTCTGCCCGATGGCGTCGATGGCCTTCGTCAGCGCAGAGCCGCCGACACCCGCGACGATCGCCACCGCGGCCAGCAGCGCTGCAATCTTGAGTCCGGTGTGCTTGCCGCTGCGCCGGATCTCTTCTTTTGCCTGTTCCAGCGGCGGCTGAGGCGTTTCGGGCGCGACAGGCTCAAAGCTGTAGTTCATTTTTTCATCATAGTGGTCCATGGTTCTATGCTCCTTCTCAGCGAGTCTGTTCAAAAAAGGTCTTCCGGCAGATCCAGCATGTGGCTCACACGCTTCAGTGACAGCCTGCGGCGCATATATGGATGGAAACGGAAGCTGATATCGACGAAGTCCGGCGCTTTGCCGACCTCCTCGATCGTCGTTTTGCATCCGGCTTGCCGCATGGCGGCAAGGCAGGCGTCATAGGACGGCACGGACTGCACGATTCGGCGGATCTGGGGCCAGCAGGCTTCGATCCAGCGGGGGGCGATGCCGTCTGTGATGGTGTCCGGGGTGTTAAGCTTCTGCACGTCCGGAGCCAGCGGGCCGTAGATGCTGTAAATCTCATCCCAGTTGCAGATTTCCGGGTGGGCTGTGACCTGCGGCAGACGGGCAAGTGCTTCATAATACCGAAGCATAATAAGCGTCGTTACACCGACATCCTCGCCGTGGTAGTTGGGCGTTTTACTGTCCAGCAGTTCCATGCACTCCCAAAAATGGGCCATGATATGCTCTGTGCCGCTGCCGGGGCGGGAGGTTTTGGTGAAACTCATCGCAATGCCGGTCAGCAGGAGAGACTCAAAGATTGCTGCTGCCGTTTTTTCATCGCGCTTTGTAACGCGTCCAGCCATGGCGAAGATCTGGTCGGTCGCCTGCCGCGTCAAGGCGGCAACACGCTCACAATAGGATTCCCCGGTCAGAAGATTCGATACCTGCCAGTCGATGAGCGCGATGTATTTCGAGACCATGTCGCCGAAGCCTGCGGATTTGAGCGCTGCCGGGGCGGCCGCGAGAATTTTTGTATCGCCGATGATGACCTCGGGGCATTTTGCGGGATAGGTGATCTTGAAATTGCCGTTTACAATGGGCGCGGAATAGGATGCGAAGCCGTCCATCGATGGGGCTGTTGCGAACAGGCACAGCGGCACGTCATGCCGCGCACAGGCAAGGCGGCAGGGATCGTGGACAGATCCCGTACCGACGGCAAGCACGCCGTCCACGCGGTCAAAGTAGCTTTCGATCTTCTTCACATCCTGCATGGTCGCCACGCGGATGGACGGCCAGATGTGCCGCACGATGGTAAAGCCGGACAGGGAAGCCTCGATGCCGTCCGCCGCAGCAAGCGTCTGCTCGTCGGCTGCCAGCAGGAGCCGGGGGCCGAAGCCGTTTTTCTTCAGAATTTCGCCGACCTCGGACACAAGCCCGCTGCCGATCTCAATATCCCGGATGGCGCAAGTATGCGCCTGCCCGCAGGCACAGTTTTGGTAGCTGTCAATCAGCGCATGGAAATCAGTCATAGTGGGATTCTCCTACGTTTATACTTTATGTGGCTGCATGGATTTGCCGGCGGACGACTGCTTTTCGCGCCTGCCGGCTGTCCAAGCGCTCAACCGTTCGGGTTCGGCGCATCCAGCACGGTCTTGCAGGCGTTTAAGACCTTTGCGGCGATGGGCGCGGCCGTCTGGCTGCCGGAGCCGCCGCGCTCGGCAAAGACGACGAACGCGAGCGGATATGCCTCATCCTGCACGAAGCCCGCGAACATTGCGTCTGCCGGGCCGTTTTCGCGCTCCGCTGTGCCGGACTTGGCGCAGACCGTCAAAGAGCCGAACTGCCACGCGCCGTACTGGTTCACGACCGCGCCGCGCATCATGCTGCCCAGCGCCGCGGCAGTTTCTTCGGACAGCAGCCGCCCGGTCGTTTTCGTTTCTGCCTCATAGACCGTCTGGCCCGCGCGGGAAATCTTCTGCATGAGATACGGCTCCGCCGCCTCTCCGCCGTTTGCGATCACGCCCATAAAGCGCAGGAACTGGATTGCCGTGATCTGGTCGGTGTACTGGCCGATTCCGGCCCAGGCGACGCTGCCGTCGTCTGCGTTTGACAAATCGACGGTCGAGCGGGCGGTATAGCCGTCGCAGGTGAGCGTTCCGTTGAGGCCCAGCTTATCGCAGACCGCCTGCAGCGTGTCTTTGCCGAGGGACGCGGCCAGTTCGCCGTAATAGACGTTGCACGAATGCGCCAGCGCCTCCGGCATGGCAAGCGTCCCATGACTGGACATACAGATGATCTCCTGCCCGCCGATGATGGTTTTCCCGGTGCAGGTATGGGTCTCGGTCTGCGCGGACGCGCTTTTTTCCAGCGCTGCGGCGCTGGTCACGAGTTTAAAAATGGAGCCGGGCGTATAGGCCGCGTCAAAGAAGCGGTTGAGATACACGCCGTCATATGTGCCCGTCTCGTCGCCCGCAATGTCGGGGATGTTGTCGGGATCGTAGCTGGGGCTGGTCACGGCGCACAAAATTTCGCCGGTTTTGTAGTTATAGACGCCCACTGCGCCGTGATAGCTGCCGAGCGCCTGCAAAGCTGCTTTCTGCACCTCGGCACTGATGGTGAGCCTTGCGCTGGCCGTGCCCTTGGACGCCTCGTTCAGGCCTGTGATCTTATCATAGCCGATCATCTGCTCGGCAAAATTGCCCAGCAGCGGCGCGCTGATATAGCCGTAGCGGTCGCCCAGCAGATGGATGGTCGCCTCGCGCACGGCCTCGTCGGTGCTGTACACACGGCCGTCGGTCGTGTTCAGAATGCGCACGCCGGAGCGGTCGTAAATTTTGCCGCCGGTGAGATTCGTGCCGGTATAGACGTGCGGACTGCCGGAAAACGTGACCCATTTTTCGGCGTTTGCCGCGTATTTGACGCAGAAAGCCAGCGTGCCCACGGCAAGCACGGCGGCCAGAGCCAGCGCGAACAGCGCGCGGCGCGATACCTTTTTCATCTGCGCGCCTCCTTTTCGGCAGGACGCCGCCAGGCGGCGTCGGGGTCCTCCGGCGCAGGCTCGTCAACGGCGTCTTCCTCTGCGTCGGGTTCCTCTGGCAGCGGCGTGACGCCGTGCGGGACGCGGATGGCAACGGAGGCGTTCTGCCGGGTATCGGCGGCCTTAATAAAGGCCAGCAGGCCCCAGACGCAGACCATGCTCGACCCGCCGTTCGATACGAACGGGAACGTCACGCCTGTAAGCGGCAGGAAATCCGCCATGCCGAACACGTTTAAAATCGTCTGCGTGACCATGACCGTCACGGCCGCGCAGGCGCCGATGGTATAAAAGCAGCTTCTGCCCGCAGGCGCGGAACGCACGACGAAGCAGGCGAGAATCACAATACATGCGACCATCAGAACCGCCATAATAAGCCCCCATTCCTCCGAAACGAAGGCGAAGACCAGATCGGTGTCCGACGCCGCGACATATTTGAGCCAGCCCTTTCCCGGCCCAAGGCCGAACAGGCCGCCTGAGGCGATGCACATCATCGAGCGCGTCTGGGAATACCCGGTCGTGAGCGCATAGTCCCACACATGGCCCCACGCCTCAAACCGGTTTCGCGCGTAGGGTAAAAACCGCAGCACCAAAACGCCTGCGAAGCCTGTCGCGGCGATGGCCAGTGCGATCGTCGCAAAGTTGCCGGAGCGCAGGAACGCGATGACAAGGAACGCGACAAAGAAAATGATTGCGGTGCCAAAGTCCTTCATGAGCGCCAGACACGCGCAGATCACGGCGGAATAGGCGATGAACAGCACGATATTGCGCTTTGCCATCAGCCGTGAGAGCGTGGACGCACCGACATAGATAAAGCAGACCTTGACAAACTCCGACGGTTGGAACGACACGCCGCCCAGCTGGATCCAGTTGCGCGCGCCGAATTTTTCCACGCCGAAGAGTAGATTAAATGCCAGCAGTCCGATACCTGCTACGGCGGCCAGATACCGCACAGCCTTTGCCCGCTCCAGATCGCGCAGCGACCAGCAGACGACCAGAAATACACACACGCCCGCAACGATTGCAAGCAATTCTTTGATCAGACTTTCCGGTGCGGAACTCGACACAACGGCAAGTCCCATCGTGCACAGGAAAAACGCCAGTGTCTCCGCCTCAAAGCCGGTTCTGCGGAACACGCGTAAACCGAGATACAGCGCCCACTCCAGCCCAATCAGTCCGCCGAAGGCGGTCAACTCCAGCGCGGGATCGCAGCCGCCGAGAATCAGCTGCAGCGCTGTCAGCAGCTGGAACAGCGTCAGAAGCAGCAGCGTCGGCACCTGATGCACGGCGTGGCCGGCCCGCGTGCGGGTGCCGGCCTGAATGCGCTCCTGCTCCTTTGTCAGAGGGATGAGCGTAAAATTTATACCGCCCATCGTAATGACATCACCGAAGCGCAGCACAGAGAGAGCCGTCTGCTTTCCGTTGACAAATACGCCGGATTTGGAGTGCGCGTCGGAGATCGTCCAGCTGCCGTCGTCGTAGCGCGTTAAGACTGCGTGCGTGCGCGAGACGGTTGGGTAGCCAAGCTGTACATCACAGCCTGCACCGCGGCCGATAAGGCTTTCCCAGTGCGTGACAGGGATGTGTGCGCCGTCCGGCGTAGTGAGCCATGCCCAAACCTCCGGCTCCGGCCGGAACGTCAGCAGACTCACCGCGCAGCGGATCAGAATGCCGAGCGCGAGCACCGGGAACAGATAGCACAGCCACGGGACGGGCTCAAATTGTGAAAAAAACGTAGTCAGTGCGTCCTGCATGCGAAATTCTCCATGAAGCAGCCGTTGTTCAAACGTCGGTCTTTTGCGCCTCCCCGGGCAGGTCGGCGACTTCGCTGATGGAACAGTAGGCTGTCGTGTCGGTGGTCAGATTCTTTTTGCGAAGCTTATTGTTGACAGAGTCGGAAATGAGCAGGTAAATGATCGCAAACACCGGCACGCCCAGAATCATGCCCGTAAAGCCGAAGAGGCTGGCGGCAATGGTAATGGACGCAAGCACCCAGAAGCCCGAAATGCCGACGGTGTTGCCGAGAATCTTCGGCCCGATGACGTTGCCGTCCACCTGCTGCAGGACAAGAATGAAGATGACAAAATAGAACGCCTGCAGAGGGTTCACCAGCAGAATGAGGAACGCGCACGGCACAAGGCCGATGATCGGCCCGAAGAACGGGATGACATTCGTCACGCCGATGACCGTGGCGATCAGAGCCGGGTACGGCATTTTGAGGATCAGAATACCGATGTAACACAGAATGCCGATGATGGCGGAATCGACGATCTTACCGATGACGAAGCCGTTGAACACGCGGTAGATGTTGCGGCCGAGGTAGAAAATATGATCGGCTCCCTTGGGAGGGAACAGGGCGACGATGATTTTCTTGCTCTGCGCCTGAAATGTCTCCTTCGACCAGAGAATATAGATCGACGCGACGAAGCCGATGAGGAAGTTCATAAAGCCCTTGACAAAGGCGACTACGGAACTGGTGAGCGTGGTCAGAAGCTTCTGCACGTCCTGCAAAAACGTCGTGGTGATCCAGTTGTTGATAAAGTCGTAGATTTTGCCGAGCGCTGTATCGACGTAGCTTTGGATTTCGGGATTATCCTCCAGAATGGTCGTGACCCAGCGGTCGATACTGGTATAGTATGTCTCCGCGTTGTCCACGATTCCGACGACGCTCTCATACAGCTGCGGCAGCAGCATGGAGAAGAATGCGTACAAAACCAGAACGGCCACGACAACGCCGACAAAGATGCCCGCTGCGCGGCTCAGATTGCGGACGAGCGCGGGCTTGAGTTTCGTTTTCTGTTCCAGCAGCGGCAGAAGGCGGCTGTCAACGAAGCGTACGATCGGGTTCAGAAGAAACGCGATCACCACGCCGAAGATCAGCGGCTCCAGAATCGTTTCCAACGCGGTCAGAACGCCGAAGAAGCCCGGCAGATTCGTAAAGATCACGACGAGCAGAATGCTGATAAAGATCACGACGAGCGCTGTCAGACCCCATTTGATGTATGGCTTGTCCCGGTGTTCGTTCATGCGCGACTCTCCTTTTTTGTTTCCGTATTATTTTATTTAAGGTATCATATTTGGCGGAAAACGTCAATTCAGAGATTCTCCTAATGTGCGCAGCAGCGCGAGTTCCTCCGCATAGCCCGGCAGTTCATTGGGCGTCTCGAGAATCATGGGCAGCCCCTGCAGGGCCGGGTGGTGCAGGATGCGCCGGAATGTTTCGAGGCCCAGATAGCCCTGCCCGATTTTTTCGTGCCGGTCCTTATGCGCGCCGCAGGGATTTTTGCTGTCATTCAGATGCAGTGCCTTCAGCCGGTCAAGGCCGATCACGCGGTCAAATTCCGCCAGCACGCCGTCCAGATCGTTTCTGATGTCATAGCCTGCATCCGATACATGACAGGTGTCGAGACACACGCCGAGAAGCTTTCCGCAGCGGCTGGCGTCAAGAATCGCGCGCAGTTCTTCAAACCTGCCGCCGACCTCGCTTCCCTTGCCGGACATCGTTTCGAGCAGAACGGTCGTGTGCTGCTCCGGGCGGACGACTGCGTCCAGACATGCGGCGATCAGGTCGATTCCCGTTTCGATGCCCTGCCCGACGTGGCTGCCGGGATGGAAATTGTAGAAATTGCCGGGCGTCAGTTCCATGCGCAGCAGGTCATCTGCAAAAACCTCGCGGGCAAACTCGCGCGTCCGCTCATCCTTGGAGCAGGGGTTCAGCGTATACGGCGCATGCGCCACGAGCGGGCCCAGCCGCCCGTCCCGCTGCATCTGTACGAGCGTGGCGGCGTCCGCCGGGTCGGCGCTTTTTGCTGCGCCGCCGCGCGGATTGCGCGTGAAGAACTGAAAAGTGTTCGCGCCGATGGACAGCGCGGTTTTTCCCATTGTAGCGTAGCCCTTCGACGAGGACAAATGGCAGCCCAGATACAGCATAAGCGGCCTCCCGGAATCAGTTTTCTGTATTTTATCACAATTCCGGAAAATCCGCAATTCCACTTGCTCCCGGCGCGGAAAATCTGTACAATAACTATACCACATATACCACACTGACAGGAGGCGCAGACGATGGGAAGGACGGAGAATCAGAAGCTGAAGCTGCTGTATTTAAAGGAACTGTTCGAGCGGCAGTCGGACGAGGAGCATCTGCTCTCCATGCAGGATATTCTGGACGCACTTGCCGTCCGGGGCATCCGTGCCGAGCGTAAGAGCGTCTACGACGATATTTTGTGTCTGCAGCAGTTCGGCATGGATATCGTGACGGTCAAGGGTCGGCACGGCGGGTATTTTCTCGCTTCGCGCACGTTTGAACTGCCGGAACTGAAGCTTCTGGTCGATGCGGTGCAGTCGAGCAAATTCTTGTCGGAGCGGAAGTCCATGCAGCTGATCGCCAAGCTTGAGACGCTTGCCAGCCAGTATGCCGCCGGGAGCCTGCGGCGGCAGGTCACGGTCGCCGGGCGCGTCAAGACTATGAACGAGAGCGTCTATTATTCCGTCGATCTGCTGCATGAGGCCATCCAGAAAAACAGCCGTATCACGTTCCGCTATTTTGACTATGATCTGAACGGAGCCCGCCGCTATCGGCCGGGCCTCTATGCCGCCAGCCCCTATGCGCTGTGCTGGCAGGATGAAAATTATTATCTCATCGCGCATTCTGAACGTCACGGGCTGACGCATTACCGCGTGGATAAGATGGCTTCGATCAGTCTGACAGGGGAGCCGCGCTATATGGACGCACAGATGCGCGATCTTGATCTGTCCGAATACGGCAAGAATGTCTTCGGCATGTTCGCGGGCAGCCGCGAACAGCTGCGGCTGCGCTTTGACCGCTCGCTCACGGGCGTCGTGATCGACCGCTTCGGACGCGGCACCCCCTGCGTCCCGGACGGGCCGGACGCGTTTGTCTGCACGGTCGAGGTCGCGGTGTCGCCGAACTTTTTCGGCTGGCTCGCCTCGTTCGGCGCGCGGGCGCAGATCCTCTCGCCGGAACCCGTCCGGGAGGCGTTCGTCGCCCTGTGCCGGGAGGCGGAGGCGGCAAACAGCTGAGTTGAACGCAAAAACCTGTTTTTTTGTAAATACCACTGGAAAAATCCGCGCGGATATTGTATGATAGAAGCTGGAATGCAACAAGAAGCAAAATGAATTTTCCTGCGAGGCAAATCAATCCCACATAAACGCAGGAAAAATTCCGATTCTATGAACAAAGGAAGGAATTCATATGGAACAAACCAAACTGAAGGCGCTGGAACTGAACGCGGCCAAGGCGCGTCTTTATGGCGTCCAGATGGTGCACGACGCGGCCTCTGGCCATCCGGGCGGCTCAATGAGCTGCATGGACGTGCTGACGTACCTGTACTTTGCAGAAATGCACGTTGATCCCAAGAACCCGCACGACCCCGATCGTGACCGCTTCGTCATGTCCAAGGGCCACTGCTCACCCGCTGTATATCCGGTGCTGGCGCTGCGCGGCTTCTTCCCGGTTGAGGATCTTAAGATGTTCCGCCGCATCGACGGCCATATGTCCGGCCATGTGGAAATGAAATACGTCCCCGGCGTCGATATGTCTACCGGCTCTCTGGGCCAGGGCATCTCCGTCGCTGTCGGCATGGCGCTGGCCGGTAAGGTCGCAAAGAAGGATTATCGTGTCTACGCCATTCTTGGCGACGGCGAGGTCGCCGAGGGTCAGGTCTGGGAGGCTATGATGGCCGCCAATAAGTACCACCTCGACAATCTGTGCGCCTGCGTTGACGTCAACGGTCTGCAGATCGACGGCGAGACGAAGGACGTCATGCCCACCGAGCCGCTGGACAAGAAGTTCGAGTCTTTCGGTTGGCACGTTATTAAGATCGACGGCCATGACTTCGAGCAGATCGAAGCTGCCTATCGGGAAGCCGAGCAGACCAAGGGCCAGCCGACTATGATCCTCGCCAAGACCGTCAAGGGCAAGGGCGTAAGCTTCATGGAAAACAATGCAGGCTGGCATGGCAAGGCGCCCAACGATGAGCAGTGGGCACAGGCCAAGGCAGAGCTTGAAGCGAAGATCAAGGAACTGGAGGGTTAAAAAATGGCTGAGAAAATTGCAACCCGTGAGGCATACGGCAAAGCGCTTGCCGCGCTGGCCGAAAAATATCCCGACCTTGTCTGCTTCGACGCAGACCTTGCAGGCGCGACCATGACGAAATATTTCAAGGCCGCCTGCCCGGAACGCTTTTTTGACATGGGCATTGCCGAGGCCGATATGGTCGGTGTTGCTGCCGGTATGAGCTTGTGCGGCTTCAAGCCCTTCGTCAACACGTTCGCCATGTTTGCAGCAGGCCGTGCGTGGGAGCAGGTTCGCAACTCCGTTGCCTACCCGCACCTGAACGTCAAGGTCGTCGGCAGCCACGGTGGCCTGTCCGTCGGCGAGGACGGCGCGACCCATCAGTGCATCGAGGATTTCGCCATCATGCGCGCCATCCCCGGCATGCTGGTCCTGTGCCCGTGCGACGGCAATGAAATGCGTCTGGCCGTTGAGGCACTCGTCAATTATGAAGGCCCGGCCTACATGCGTCTGGGCCGTCTGGCCGTTGAGACTGTCACCGATTCTATCCCCGGCTATAAATTTGAACTCGGCAAGGGCGCAACGCTGCGCGACGGCACCGACGTGACCATTATCGCGGTCGGCATGAATGTGCAGATGGCGTTGGCCGCTGCTGACAAGCTGGCTGCCGAGGGCGTTTCCGCCCGCGTCATCGATATGCACACCATCAAGCCGCTCGACACCGAGTTGGTTCTGAAAGCTGCAAAGGAGACTGGCGCGATTGTCACCACCGAAGAGGCCAACGTCCTCGGCGGTCTTGGCGCGGCAGTTGCCGAGTATCTGAGCGAGAATTATCCCGTGCCCGTCGTCCGTCACGGCGTCAACGACGAGTTTGGCCGCAGCGGCAAGGCCCCGCTGGTGCTCGACGCCTACGGCGTCAACGCCGACGGCATCGTTGCCAAGGTCAAGCAGGCACTGGCAATGAAGAAATAAGCAGATATGCAACCGCAGCCGCCTCCGATTTCCGGGGGCGGCTGTTTTAAACGGCGGGGCTCTGCGGAAAAGCACTTGCCGGATGTTCTAAAATCGAGTATAATATGGAAAAACTGACCCGCCGGAAGGCGGAGAACGGAGGCATTTGAAGATGCAGACAAGCTATCGCTTTTCCGCGCCGGGCCGCACGGAGATCAGCGGCAACCATACCGACCATCAGCATGGCTGCGTGCTGGCCGCGGCTGTCGATCTGGAAACGACGGCGGAGGTCACATTGCGGCCCGATCCCATTATCCGTGTCGCATCCGAGGGCTATGCCCCGGTTGAAATTGATCTGAACGATCTGTCCGTCCATGAGGCGGAGAAAAACACCACGGCTGCGCTCGTGCGCGGCGTTGCTGCGGCGTTTGTCCAGCGCGGCTGTCAGCTGCGCGGCTTTGACGCGGCTGTCCGCTCGACCGTTCTGCCCGGCTCCGGCCTGTCGTCCTCAGCCGCATTCGAGGTCCTGATCGGCACGATCTGTAATGAACTGTTTTTTGACAGAAAATGCTCCGCCGTCGAGATCGCACAGATCGGCCAGTGGGCGGAGAATGTCTACTTTGGCAAGCCCTGCGGCCTGATGGACCAGATGGCTTCCAGCGTGGGCAACATCATCACCATCGACTTCGCCAGCCCCGCAAAGCCCGTGGTAGAGCCTGTGGCTGTGGACTTTTCCAAAGCTGGTCTGGCCCTCTGCATCCTCGACTCCGGCGCAGACCACGCCGATCTGACCGACGAGTACGCCGCCATCCCGGCTGAGTGCCGCGCCGTGGCCGCTGTCTGCGGCGGCGAGGTGCTGCGGGATGTGCCGTTCGAGACCTTCCTTGCAAAGCTGCCCGAGTGCCGCAGGCAGTGCGGCGACCGCGCCGTCCTCCGCGCCTTCCACGTCTACGCCGACAACGACCGTGTGGCAAAGCAGGTGGCCGCACTCCACGATGGCGACTTCGACACCTTCCTCTGCCTCGTGAACGAGTCCGGCCGCAGCAGCTGGGAGTATCTGCAGAACGTCATCCCCGCAGGCTACAAGGAGCATCAGGAAGTGGGCGTGACCATCGCTGCCGCCAAGCATCTGCTGGGCGATAAGGGCGCTGTCCGCGTCCACGGCGGCGGTTTCGCCGGCACGGTGCAGGCTTTCGTGCCTGTGGAGATGCTGGACGAGTTCAAGGCCGGTATGGAAGCCATCCTCGGCGAGGGCCGCTGCCACGTCCTGTCCATCCGTCCGGAGGGAGGTGCTGTCCTGTGATCTCCACTGCCATCCAGCAGCTCGTCAACTACGGTCTGGACACCGGCCTCATCCTGCCCGACGACGAGATCTACATCCGCAACCAGCTGCTCATGACCATGCAGCTCGACAGCTTCACGGAGCCGGAGGGCGACATCTGCTACGCCGACCTCGAGAGCATCCTGAAAACGCTGGTGGACGATGCCGTCGCCCGGGGCGTCTGCGACGACAGCCCCACGGCCCGCGACCTCTTCGACACCCGGCTCATGGGTGTGCTGACGCCCCGCCCCAGCATCGTCCGCGCCAACTTCGAAGAGCGGTACGAGACCGACGGCCCCCAGGCCGCCACCGACTGGTTCTACAAGTTCAGTCAGGACACCGATTACATCCGCCGCTACCGCATCAAGCGGGACGTCAAGTGGGTCACCAAGACCCCCTACGGCGACCTCGACATCACCATCAACCTGTCGAAGCCCGAAAAAGACCCCAAAGCCATCGCAGCCGCAAAGCTGGCTCCTCAGAGCGCCTACCCCGAGTGCCAGCTCTGCGTGGAGAACGAGGGCTATGCCGGCCGGCTGAACCATCCCGCCCGGGAAAATCACCGCATCATCCCGCTGACCATCAACGACAGTGCGTGGAATTTCCAGTACAGCCCCTATGTCTACTACAATGAGCACTGCATCGTCTTTAACAGCCAGCACACCCCCATGAAGATCGAGCGTGCCACCTTCCGCAAGCTGCTGGACTTCGTGGCTCTCTTCCCCCACTACTTCGTGGGCAGCAACGCCGACCTGCCCATCGTGGGCGGCAGCATCCTGAGCCACGACCACTTCCAGGGCGGCCACTACGAGTTCGCCATGGCCAAAGCGCCCATCGAGAAGAAGTGGGTCTTCCCCGGCTTTGAGGATGTGGATGCCGGCATCGTCCACTGGCCCATGAGCTGCATCCGCCTGACCTGTGCCGACGACGAGCGCCTTGTGGAGCTGGCCGATCAGATTTTGACCGCATGGCGGGGCTACACCGACGAGAGCTGCTTTGTCTACGCCGAGACCGACGGCGAACCCCACAACACCATCACCCCCATCGCCCGGATGCGGGACGGCAAGTTCCAGCTGGATCTGGTGCTGCGCAACAACATCACCACGCCGGAGCATCCGCTGGGCGTCTATCACCCCCACGCAAAGCTCCACCACATCAAAAAGGAGAACATCGGCCTCATCGAGGTCATGGGTCTGGCCGTTCTGCCCAGCCGCCTGAAGCAGGAGCTCTTTGACCTGGCCGACCTGCTGGTAGCCCGGGCTCCTACCGCCGGGTACCCCGAGGCCCTGCAGAAGCACGCGGAGTGGGCTCAGGACATCCTGGACCGCCACCCCGAGCTGAACGCCGACAACGTCCATCTGATCCTGCAGGACGAGGTGGGCCATGTGTTTGAGCAGGTGCTGGTGGATGCCGGTGTCTACAAGCTGGACGAGGCTGGCCGTGCAGGCTTTGAGCGATTCTTAGCAAGTATCTGAGCATAAAAAGGAATGCCTCCCCGGCGGGGAGGCATTCCTTTTTCGTTTATTGTTTGCCCAGCTGCCAGAAGGCTACGGCGCTGGCGGCGGCGACATTCAGCGAATCCACGCCGTGGGACATGGGGATCTTGACCGTGTAGTCGCAGGAAGCGATGGTGCCGGCGGCGAGGCCGTCGCCCTCCGTGCCAAGCACGATGGCAAGCTTCGGCTCTTTTGCAAGCTGCTCGTCGTCGATGCTCACCGAGCGGTCACTGAGGGCCATCGCGGCGGTCTTGAAGCCGAGGGAGTGGAGGATGTCCATCCCCTTCTCCGGCCAGTCTGCCGGGGTCTCGCCCAACTGCCCCCAGGGTACCTGGAACACCGTACCCATGCTGACGCGGACGGCGCGGCGGCAGAGCGGGTCGCAGCAGGAGGGGTTGATGAGGACAGCGTCCATGTTCAGTGCCGCCGCCGAGCGGAAGATGGCCCCCACATTGGTGGAGTCCACGATGCCCTCCAGCACGGCCACCCGGCGGGCGTTTTTGCAGAGTTCTTCCACCGGGCGGGGTGCCGGGCGGTGGAAGGCGCAGAGGACGCCCCGGGTCAGCTCAAAGCCGGTGAGCTCTGCCAGCATCTCCCGATCTGCCGTGTACACCGGCGCGTCGCCGCAGCGGCTCAGGATGCCCGCTGCCGGGCCGGTGATCTGCTTGCGCTCCATCAGCAGGGACACGGGCTTGTAGCCTGCATCCAGCGCCCGGTCGATGACCTTGGGGCTCTCGGCGATGAAGATGCCTTTCTCCGGCTCGAGGCGATTGCGCAGCTGGTTCTGGGTCAGCCGGGCATAAGGGTCCAGCTCCGGCGCGTGGAAATCCGTGATCTCGATGATATTGGGCATACAGAAAGCCCCTCCTTCTCCTGAAAAAAGCTGTTTTATGTATTCTACCACAGTCTGCGCCGCATTGCAAAACAAAGCGCATCCTGCGATACCCGCCCGGAATCGTCATTATCTATAAAAAATATGGCGCAGTTTTTGACAAAACGCCGGTTTTGCGCTATAGTATGGCATGGAATTATTTTCTGGATAGAAGGAGGAGCTTTTATGCCATCTCTCAAACCTCACGGACAGATGTCCGAAGCTTTTATCACCGCTCTGTTTCTCTCCGTCTCGGGCGGCTTACAGGATGTTTATACCTATTTATACCGCGGCAAGGTCTTCGCCAACGCCCAGACCGGCAACATCGTGCTGATGGCCGTCAAGCTGTTTGCGGGCGAGTGGGGCGAGGCACTGCGCTACCTGATGCCTCTGTGCGCCTTTGCACTGGGCATTTTTGTGGCCGAGTTCATCCGCCTCAAGCTCAAGCGGATGCAGTGGCTCCACTGGCGTCAGCTGGTGGTGCTGTTCGAGATCCTGCTGCTCTTCGTCGTGGGCTTTTTGCCGCAGGAGCTGAATCTGCTGGCCAACTCCCTCGTCTCCTTCTCCTGCGCCATGCAGGTACAATCCTTCCGCAAGGTGAACGGCTATGCCTTCGCCAGCACCATGTGCATCGGCAATCTGCGCAGCGGCATGGACTCCCTCTGCGCATGGCTGGTGGGCGGCAGCACCAAAGCCTTCGGCAAGGCGCTTCACTACTTCGCCATCATCTTCCTGTTCGCGCTGGGCGCCGGCCTCGGCAGCCTTGCACTGGCCCCCATGGGCAGCCGGGCCATCTGGCTGTCCTGCCTGCTGCTCTTCATCAGCTTCTGCCTGATGTTCCTGAAAGAGGACATTGAGGAGCTGGAAGAATTTGAGCACCTGGAGCACGAGGAAGCTCTCAAAAAATAATTGCGCCGAAGCCTGTCGTATGCTATACTATAAAGTGTTTGTGTGATACTTCGGCCCGCCGCACCACCGACGTGCCGGAGATGAAGTTGTAAGATCAGGAAGAGGAGCATTCCATGAAAAAAGGCTTTGACAACGCGAAATATCTTCAGATGCAATCCCAGCACATCCGGGAGCGCATCGCACAGTTCGACAACAAGCTCTACCTCGAGTTTGGCGGCAAGCTGTTCGACGACTACCACGCCTCCCGCGTGCTGCCGGGCTTTGAGCCGGACTCCAAGCTGCAGATGCTGCTGCAGCTCAAGGAGCAGGCCGAGATCGTCATCGTCATCAGCGCGCAGGACATCATCAGCAGCAAGGTGCGCGGCGACTACGGCATCACCTACGACCTCGACGTTCTCCGCCTCATCGACGCCTTCCAGGGCATGGGCCTGTTCGTGGGCAGCGTCTGCGTGACCATGTACACCGCCGCCCCCGAGGTCGAAGCCTTTGAGCACAAGCTGAACAGCGTGGGCGTGCGCACCTTCCGCCACTATAAGATCCCCGGCTACCCCAACGATGTGGCCCGCATCGTCAGCGACGAGGGCTACGGCAAGAACGACTACATTGAGACCCAGCGTCCCCTCGTCGTCATCACGGCCCCCGGCCCCGGCAGCGGCAAGATGGCCACCTGCCTGTCCCAGCTGTACCACGAGTACAAGCGGGGCGTCAAGGCCGGTTATGCCAAGTTCGAGACCTTCCCCATCTGGAACCTGCCCCTCAAGCACCCGGTCAACCTCGCCTACGAGGCCGCTACCGCCGACCTGAACGACGTGAACATGATCGACCCCTTCCATCTGGAGGCCTACGGCGTCACCACCGTCAACTACAACCGCGACATCGAGATCTTCCCGGTGGTCAACGCGATGTTCGAGCTCATTGCGGGCAAGAGCCCCTACAAGTCCCCCACGGACATGGGCGTGAACATGGCCGGCAACTGCATCGTGGACGACGAAGCCTGCCGCGAGGCCTCCCGCAACGAGATCATCCGCCGCTATTTCAAGGCGCTCTGTGACCAGAAGACCGGCAAGAATGTCGAAAACGAGCTGTTCAAACTGGAGCTGCTGCTGAATCAGGCCGGTCTGGCTGTCGGCGACCGTGCCGTGGAAAAGCAGGCTCACGCCGTGGCCGAGCGCACCGGCGGCGCACCCGCTGCCGCCATCGAGCTGCCGGACGGCACCGTCGTCACCGGCAAGAACGGTCCCCTGCTGGGCGCAGCCTCTTCTGCCCTGCTCAATGCCCTCAAGAAGCTGGCCGGCATCGACCATGAGATCGACCTGGTCTCCGCCCGCGCCATCGAGCCCATCCAGACCCTCAAAACCAACTACCTCGGCAGCCGGAATCCCCGCCTGCACACCGATGAGATCCTGATCGCGCTGTCCAGCTCTGCCGCCGAGAATGAGACGGCTGCTGTCGCTCTGCAGCAGCTCTCCAAGCTCAAGGGCTGCGACATGCACTCCACGGTCATCCTGTCCAGCGTGGATACGGACACCATCAAGCGTCTGGGGATGTACCTCACCTGCGAGCCCGCCTATGAGCAGGAAGACCGCAAGTATCACAAGAAATAAGCGCTCCGGCGCATAAGAAAAGCCGCACAGTACAGCGAAAAACTGTACCGTGCGGCTTCTTTGTTTCTTCTGTGGTCTCTCAGACGTGAGACAGGCTGGGCGCACCGCCCGCGATCTCCTCGGCGGTCAGGGGCTTCGCCTCGGCAGGGGCGTTCAGACGCTCCTTTGCTACGGCCAGCATCAGTTTGATGCGGTTCTCCTGATTGACCCTGGTGGCGCTGGGGTCGTAGTCGATGGGGGTGATGTTGGCGCTGGGGTACATTGCGCGGATCTTGTTTACCATGCCCTTGCCCACGATGTGGTTCGGCAGGCAGCCAAAAGGCTGTACGCAGATGATATTGCCGTAACCGCCCTGTACCAGCTCGATCATCTCAGCCGTCAGCAGCCAGCCCTCGCCCATCTTGGCACCCAGCGAGATGACCCCCTCGGGCTTTTCCACCAGCTCCTTGAAGGGGCCGGGAGCGTAGAAACCGGCGTCGGCCTCGGCCTTGAGCATGGAGCGCTCCACGCTGTCCAGCCAGTTGAGCAGCTGGTCGGTACCCATCTTCATGGCCAGCTTGCCGCCGTAGAGGACATGGTCCTCGCCCATGTTGAAGATGCAGTACTGCACAAAGCCCATCAGGCCGGGGAAGTTGACCTCGCAATCCTGGCTTTCCAGGAACTTTTGCAGGTCGTTGTTGCCCAGCGGGCTGTATTTGACGTAGATCTCACCGACGACGCCGACCTTGACCTTCGGCACACGGGTGACGGGGATGGTGGCAAACTCTTTTGCGATGAGCGGGAAGGTATGCTTCATCTCTTTGGAGGTATAGCCCTTGCCCGCCAGCAGGACGCGGCCCAGCCGCTCGACCCAGAGGTCCACCATCCTGTCGGCGCTCCCCTTCACGTTCTCGTAGGGGGCCACCTGATTGCGCAGGGCGCAGAGCAGGTCGCCGTAGAAGATGCAGGCGATGGCCCGGCGCGCCAGCGGCAGGGTCATCTGGAAGCCGCTGTCCTTCTCCAGGCCGGAGAAGTTCAAGCTGGCAACCGGGATCTGCGGGTAGCCCGCCTTGACCAGCGCCTTGCGGAGCAGGTGGATGTAATTGGACGCACGGCAGCCGCCGCCGGTCTGGGTGATGAGCAGGGCGGTGTGTTCCAGATCATACTTGCCGCTGTTCAGGGCGTCCAGAAACTGGCCGATGACCAGCAGCGCCGGATAGCAGGTGTCGTTGTGGACGTATTTCAGACCCAGCTGAGCTACGGCGCTGCCGCAGTTGCCGAGGATCTCGCACTTGTAGCCATCGAACCGCAGCGCGTATTCCAGCAGCCGGAACTGGGTGATGGCCATGTTGGGGATGAGGATGGTGTGGGTCTTCTTCATCTCCGGGGTAAATTTGGGATAGTTGTATTCCATAGGTTCCTCCTATGTATCATTGTAACGTTGCCTGAAGGCACTTGACGCTGTCCTGTATCCGTATGCCGTGCCTGAGAGGTCAGGGTTTTATTTCCGGTCCTCGTCCCGCTCATCCAGCGCCGCGAACAGGCTGCGCAGGCGGATGTTCACCGCGCCCAGGTTGGTGATCTCGTCGATCTTCAGCTGGGTGTAGAGCTTGCCGCCCTCCTGCAGGATCTCGCGGGTCTCGTCGGTGGTGATGGCATCGACGCCGCAGCCGAAGGAGACGAGCTGCACCAGATCCATATCCTTCTGGGTGGTGCAGTACTTGGCCGCTGCATACAGGCGGCTGTGATAGGTCCACTGGTTCAGGACCCTGGTGGGGAACTTTTCCACCCGGTCCGAAATGCTGTCCTCGGTGATGACGGCAGCGCCGTGGCGGGTGATGAGGTGGTCGATGCCGTGGTTGACCTCCGGATCCACATGGTAGGGGCGGCCGGCCAGCACGATGATGCGCCTGCCCTGTCGGCGGGCCTCGTCGATGATCTCGCTGCCCTTGACCCGGATCTGGGCCATGTGGGCCTCGTGCTCGGCGTAGGCGGCGTCTGCTGCGGCCTGCACTTCCTTCTCAGAGATGCCGCCGAAGTAGCGCGGGAGGACCTCTTTGGCCATCTTGCGGACGAAGTCCTTCGGGCGGTGGATGCCCACGTAATCGTAGATGAACTTTTTGCCTTCCAGCTCCGGGCAGTTGCCGGCCAGAACTTCCGGATAGTACGCGACCACCGGGCAGTTGTAGTGGTTATCGCCCAGCCCCTCATCGAAGTTGTAGGTCAGGCAGGGGTAGAAGATGGCGTCCAGCTGCATCTGGCTCAGGGCCTTGATGTGGCCGTGGCTGAGTTTGGCCGGGAAGCAGGCCGTATCGCTGGGGATGGTGGCCTGACCGGCCAGATACAGCCCGCGGCTGGACACCGGGCTGGTGTGAACGGCAAAGCCGAGCCTGGTCCAGAAGGTGTGCCAGAACGGCAGCATCTCGTACATGTTCAGGCACAGCGGGATGCCGATGGAGCCGCGCTTGCCGGGCACCGGCTTGTAGCCTGCCAGAAGCTGCTGCTTGTAGGCATAGAGGTTCAGGCTGTTGTCCTCGCTCTTGCCGGTCACGGGCTTATCGCAGCGGTTGCCGGAGATGAACTTGCGGCCATCGGCGAAGGTGTTCACGGTGAGCTGGCAGTGGTTGCCGCAGCCGCCGCACTTGACGCTGACGATCTTCTGGTCGAAGCTTTTCAGCTCCTCCAGCGTCATCACGGAGGAAGTCTCTCTGTGGTTCCTGGCGCTCTGGCGCAGGCCGAACAGCGCCGCACCGTAAGCGCCCATCAGGCCCGCGATGTCGGGGCGGATGACCTCGACGCCCATCTCCTTCTCGAAGGCGCGGAGCACGGCCTCGTTGTAGAAGGTACCGCCCTGCACGACGATCTTGCGGCCCAGCTCTTCGGGGCTGGACGCACGGATGACCTTGTACAGCGCATTCTTGACGACGCTGATGGACAGACCGGCCGAAATGTTCTGGATGGATGCGCCGTCCTTCTGGGCCTGCTTGACCGAGCTGTTCATGAAGACGGTGCAGCGGCTGCCCAGGTCCACCGGGCGGTCGGCAAACAGGCCCAGCGCGGCGAACTCCTTGACATCGTAGCCCAGTGCCTGCGCGAAGGTCTGCAAAAAGCTGCCGCAGCCGGAGGAACAGGCTTCGTTCAGGAAGATGTTGCTGATGGCGCCATCCTCGATCTTGAAGCACTTCATATCCTGGCCGCCGATGTCGATGATGAAGTCCACATCGGGCATGAAGTATTTGGCGGCGGTGAAGTGCGCCACCGTCTCCACCAGACCGTAATCGCAGCGGAAGGCGTTCTTGACCAGCTCTTCGCCGTAGCCGGTGGTGGTCACGCTGGCCACGTGCAGGCCGGGGTGCTCCTGATAGATCTTGATGAGCTGCTCCTTGATGAGGGGCAGCGGGTTGCCGAGGTTCGGCTGATAGTTGGTATACAGGATCTGGCTCTTCTCGTCCACAACCACCAGCTTGACGGTGGTAGAGCCGGAGTCGATGCCGATGTGCACGGGGCCGCACTGTGTGCTGAAGGGCACATGCGGCACACTGTGGGACATGTGGCGGGCATGGAAGGCCTCGTACTCCTCCTTGTTGGCGAAGAGCGGCGGCTCGCTGGCGTAGGTCGCTGTAGCGGCGTACTCATCCAGCGCCCCGGCCACCGCAGAGAGGTTGAACTCTTTGTCTGCATAGAGCGCCGCACCCAGTGCCACATACAGCAGGCTGTTCTCCGGGCAGGTGCCGGTAACGCCCAGCGCCTCGTCGAAGCTCTTGCGCAGCACGGTGCTGAAGGTCAGCGGGCCGCCGAGGTAGAGGATGTTGCCCTGGATGGGGCGGCCTTGTGCCAGACCGGCAATGGTCTGGTTGACGACCGCCTTGTAGATGCTGGCGGCGATGTCCTCGGTGCGGGCCCCCTGATTGATGAGAGGCTGCACATCGCTCTTGGCGAACACGCCGCAGCGGGAAGCAATGGTGTAGGTGCGCTCAGCCTTTTCGGCGGCTTTGTTCATCTCGTCAGCGCTCATCTTCAGCAGGGTGGCCATCTGGTCGATGAACGCACCGGTTCCGCCGGCGCAGCTGCCGTTCATGCGGACTTCGGTGCCGTTGGTCAGGAACAGGATCTTCGCGTCCTCACCGCCCAGCTCAATGACGCAGTCCGTTGCGGGAACGAACCGCTTGACCGCCACGCGGGTGGAGAACACCTCCTGCACGAAGGGCACACCGCAGCTGTCTGCCAGGCCCATGCCCGCCGAGCCGGAAATGCTCAGCAGCGCCTTCTGACCGTGCAGCTGCTCGGCGTCGATCCGGCGCAGCAGCTCCTGCGCCTTTTCCAGGATATGGCTGTAATGACGTTCATATGTCGAATATACAATCGAATCGTGTTCATCCAGCACCACGCACTTGATGGTGGTACTGCCGATGTCAAGACCTACTCTCACGTTTCTCTTTCCTCCTGAAGGAACTTCCTGCCAGTTTTCGGGCAGGGCCGCTCTGCCGTCCTCTGCCCGAAAAGTAGTTCGTTAGCGAATCATTTGCAGGACTCGCATACAGTTGTATTATACTCAAAACTGCGAAAACAATCAATTAGTGTTCCCTATTTTACACGCAAAAAATAGTATTTTCCGCTCATGAAGTTAAACATTTTGTTAATTTCACGGAACTTTCGGCCGTATTTTTCCATAAAACAGCTAAGATTCTTTACTGAGAGTGGATTTCAGCAGACAAAACGCGCTGCGCATCGGTGGGCAATTCATCCCGCCCGATGCGCAGCGCGTTCATGATCACATTGCAAGATATTCTTCTACCGCTTTGTCCAGCAGCCGCCCCAGGACGGCTTCGGAATCTGCGGTCAATTCCCTGCGTGCCTGCGGGTGAGCAGATACAGCTCGCGGCGGAGCTGATGCTGCAGCGCGGTGGTGCTGTGTTCGTCCGGGTGGGACGGCTGCGAGCGGAACTCGACCGTCGTTTCGATGGGGAACGGCCGGGTGGGCAGCGGCAGTGTCAGCTCTACCCGGACCCCCTGCGGTGTGCGGGGCAGCAGGGCAAGCTCCCAGCCCAGCTGGCGGCAATACCGGCGGCAGAGCAGCAGCCCCGCCTGCGCACCGCCCAGAAAGCGGCGGCGGTTTTCGAGCCAGCCCTCCCCTTCCGGCAGGCCGCAGCCATCGTCCTCGATGGTCAGACGGATGTCCTGCACGGTCTGCCGCAGGCACACCTGGATGTTCCCGCCGGGCGCAGCGGCACGCAGGGCGTTCGAAAGCAGGTGGAAGCAGATCTGTTCGGCCATTTCCCGGTCGCCCCAGACAAGGCACTGCTCCAGCCCGCCGCAGTCTACGGTGAGCTTCGTGCTGCTCTGGGCGTCGATCTCGCCGCGCAGCCCTTCCAGCTGCGCCAGCAGGCGGCACAGGTCCACCGGCCGCTTCTGCACCGGTTCCTCCGGAGCCGAAAGCTCCATCAACTCCCGGAACGTCCGTTCCAGCCGGGCTGCTTCCTGCTCCATGTCCTCCAGCGCCTGGGCTGTGCGGGCATCCTTCAGCGGCTGTAAGTGCATCTGTAAATATTCCCGGTTCTGTTCCAGCAGGCGCAGTGAGTGCAGAAACGCTGTTTCCAACTGTTTTTGCGGAAATCCCGCTTCGTCCTGCCTGCACATATCCACCGTTCCTCCTTACCGCTGTTCCCGCACGATGATGCCGCGCCGCAGCACGGTCTGCTGCAGCGAGTAGACCAGCCTGCCGGTTGTAACTTTGAGCCCAGTCAGGCCGTTTTCCGCCTTGAAGCGCTCCCATTCCACCGGGTGCCGTGTCTCCAGCCCTTCGACCAGACGGCGCAGGCCGCTGTCCACAGCGGCCACCGTGATGTGATATTGTTCCGCGACGCCCTGCAAGATCTCTTTGCGAAGCGCCAGTTTTCCATCGGCTGAACAGGCGATCTGTACCGCCAGCGTGAGGCATTCGCAATTGGTGTCCGGCTGCGGAAGCTTCCACAACTCGTACAGGTGGGTGCAGAACCGCTCGATCTGCATCGAGTTCCGGCCGGGGACGCCCAGCAGCCCCCGCAGAAGATCCCGCAGATGGTCGTGCCCGACGCCGTAAAAACGGCTGCCCGGCTGCAGGTGGGCGGCGGTGATGTCGTCGGCCCAGCCGTCGCCCTGCAACAGGAGCGGCGGGTGGCTGGGCAGGCGGTTGAGCTTTTCGAGGAAGGTCAGGCTGTCCATATCCTCCAGCTGGCTGCTCAGCACCAGCACATCAAAGCACCGCTCCTGCCGCAGCGCCTGCAGGACCGGCTCCCCGCTCTGGAAACAGGTGCATCGGATGATGGTGCTCTGCTCTTCCAGATAAAACTTCCGGATGCGGAGTTCCCGGTCGTCGTAGCTCATCAGCGCGACGCGCAGGTTCTCCGCATCCCGCTCACCGGGCACCTGCGGCACCTCCGTTCTGCTCTGCTTCCAGCACCGGGAGCCAGTCTGCGATCACATCGCCCCAGATCTCCGGCTGCACGGCATTTTCACACAGATATTGCAGCAGCCGGTAGCCTGCCTCCGGATGCAGCGGAACAAACTCGCTGACCTGCTGTTCCCGCTCGCCCTTCCGGTCCAGCGTCAGGTGGCAGCCGCCTTCTGACGCATCCAGCGCGTAGACCAGCGTATACGCGGCCTGATAGCCCTTGATCGACGAGAACTGCCGGATCAGCGGGGCATACGTTCGTTCCATAAAAGACTCCTCCTTGCTGCTGTGGTTGCCATAATCTTCCGGTCTATGGCTTTTCATTCCTATTTTATAGAGCAGCACAGAGAGATGCAATCCCCTAAAAAGCGTCAAAATGTGTCGTTTTGGTGTTTGCTCTGCCCGGTTCACCTCGCGTTTTTCGCCAGAGAAAAGCCGATGGAAACTGCTTTTCTTCGTCAAGGATACCACCTTTTCCGCCCAAAAGCAAGGGACCGTAATTTTCTCTTATCTTCCAGAACTTCCCCTGTCGGGAGCCGTCGGGATGCCACGATTTGTTCACATTTTTCTGATAAAATAAAGTGATATTTTTGTTCCGGCGGCTTTGGCACTCCCCTCAGCCGTGTTTGCAGAAAGGCAGAATCCATGCTTCAACTCAAAAAGATCCACAAGCAGTACAAAACCGGCGACCTGGTCCAGACAGCCCTTGACAAGGTCAGCCTGAGCCTCCGCGACTGCGAGTTCGTCGCCATCCTTGGCCCCAGCGGCTCCGGCAAGACCACCCTGCTGAACATCATCGGCGGTCTGGACCGGTATGACAGCGGCGACCTCATCATCAACGGCATCTCCACCAAAAAGTACACCGACCGCGACTGGGACTCCTACCGCAACCACACCATCGGCTTCGTGTTCCAGAGCTACAACCTCATCCCCCACCAGACCGTGCTGGCCAACGTGGAGCTGGCACTGACCATCTCCGGCGTATCGGGTGCCGAGCGCCGCCGCCGGGCCACCGAAGCACTGCAGAAAGTGGGTCTGGGCAACCAGCTGCACAAGCACCCCACCGAGATGTCCGGCGGCCAGATGCAGCGGGTGGCCATCGCCCGCGCCCTCGTCAACGACCCGGACATCCTGCTGGCCGACGAGCCCACCGGCGCACTGGACAGCGAGACCAGCATCCAGGTCATGGAGCTGCTGAAGGAAGTGGCCAAAGACCGCCTCGTCGTCATGGTCACCCACAACCCGGAGCTGGCCCACCAGTACGCCACCCGCATCGTCCAGCTGAAGGACGGCGTCATCCGCTCCGACACCGACCCCTTCGAGCCGGACACCGCCCAGCTTGCCCCGCCGGTGCACAAGAGCATGGGCCGCTCGTCCATGTCTCCCCTCACCTCGCTGAGCCTGAGCTTCAACAATCTGCTGACCAAAAAGGCCCGCACTCTGCTCACGGCCTTTGCCGGTTCCATCGGCATCATCGGCATTGCGCTCATCATCTCCCTGTCGGCAGGCGTCAACCAGTATATCGACGATACCGAACGCTCCACCCTGTCCGAATATCCGCTGCAAATTCTCAGCAGCGGCATGGACCTGACCTCGATGCTCACCTCCGGCTCGCCGACGTCCGCTTCCGGCACGACCGCCGAGGAAGGGATGGTCCCGGTGCGGCAGCTCATCACCCAGATGGTAGCAGGCATCACCTCCAACGACCTGCAGTCCCTCAAGACCTATCTCGAAAGCGACGACTGCACCATTGCCGAGGATGCCACCTCCATCGAGTATTCTTATAATGTGCAGCCCCAGATCTACCGGGAAGACGCCGATGGTTCCATCCGTCAAGTGAACCCGGATTCCTCCCTCTCCAGCCTGGGCATCAGCTCCACAAGCTCCACCAACAGCATGATGTCCTCCATGATGAACACCAGCGTGTTCTATCAGCTGCCCGAAAGCGATGAACTCTACAACTCCCAGTATGAAGTCAAGGCGGGCCGCTGGCCGGAGAAGTACAACGAATGCGTTGCCGTGCTGGGTGCCGACGGCACCATCACCGACTATGCGCTGTATGCCCTCGGCCTGCGGGACAGCGCCGAGCTGGACAAGATGATCCAGCAGTTCGCCCAGAACCAGAACGTCGATGTCCCCACCGACTTCAAGACCTACCGGTACAGCGATTTCATCGGCATCCAGTTCAAACTGGTCAACGCGGCCGACCGCTATCTGCGTGACGACGACCACAACGCCTGGGTGGACAAGTCCGACGACAAGGATTTCATGAAGAGCCTTGTCGCATCCGGCGAGACCCTGACCGTGGTGGGCGTCGTGCAGCCCAAAGAGGATGCCTCTGCTTCCATGCTGTCCTCCGGCATCGCCTATCCGGCCGCCCTCACCCAGCACGTCATCGCCGCCGCAGCCGACTCTCAGATGGTCAAAGACCAGCTGGCCTCCCCCTCTATCAACGTGATGAACGGCGAACCCTTCGGCGCCGAAGATGCTTCCGCCTTTGATATGAGCAGCCTGTTCCGCATCGACACCGACATGCTCAAGAGCGCCTTCCAGTTCGACACCAGCAAGCTGAATTTCGACCTCAGCGGTGCATTCGATCTGGACAACGGTTCGGTCGATCTCGGCTCGCTGCTCGACCCCGACGATTTCCAGCTGGATCTGGATCTGACCGAAACGCCTGATCTGGACATGAGCACCCTGACCGACCTCTTTGCCAACATGGATCTTTCCGTCTCCGAAGACAAGATGCAGGAGCTGGCCCAGAAGGTGCTGGTCGGCTACAAGGACTATGTCATCGGGAACGGCATCCTGAACCTGAACAAGATCAGCTTCTCCCAGTACCTCAAGAGCGATGCCTTCAAGACCCTGATGAACGATGCCATGGGCGAACTGTTCGACCAGGACGCCCTGCAGGCCCAGTTCTCGGAGGCCATGCAGACGGCGATGTCCACCCTCATGGAAAGCTACTCGTCCCAGATCTCCGAGACGCTGCAAACCCAGCTGGGCAGCGCGATGCAGACGGCCATGACCAAGCTGATGACCCAGATGAGCCAGAACATCCAGAGTCAGATGCAGCAGAGCTTCTCCCAGCTGGGCAGCCAGATGGAGAGCGCGCTGAAGATCGACGCCACAGCCTTCCAGAAGGCCATCCAGTTCAACATGAGCGAGGACGACCTGACCGACCTGATGAAGTCGGCCATGCTCTCCTCCACCGCCACCTATGACAGCAACCTGCAGACGCTAGGCTATGCCGACCTCGACGCCCCCAGCCAGATCAAGATCTATCCGCAGGACTTTGACCACAAGGCGTCCGTCGTGGCCAAACTCGACGCCTATAACGACAACATGCGGTCCCAGGGCGCGGACGACAAGGTCATCCACTACACCGACGTCGTCGGCACCCTGATGACCTCCGTGACCGAGATCATCAACATGATCTCCAACATGCTGGTCGCCTTCGTCTCCATCTCGCTGGTGGTCTCGTCCATCATGATCGGCGTCATCACCTATATCAGTGTGCTGGAACGCCGCAAGGAGATCGGCATCCTGCGTGCCATCGGCGCGTCCAAGCGGAACATCTCCGAGGTGTTCAACGCCGAGACCTTCATCATCGGCCTGTGCTCCGGCGTGATGGGCGTCGTGCTGAGCGAGATCCTGCTCATCCCCGGCAATATGCTCATCCAGAAGATCTCCAACGGCACCAACGTGGTCGCCCGCCTGCCGCTGAACGCAGCCCTTGTGCTGATCGTTCTGGCCACCGTGCTGACCATCCTCGGCGGCTTCATCCCCGCCAAGGGCGCTTCCCGTTCCGACCCCGTCAAGGCCCTGCGGTCGGAATAAGTCACATCACAACGAAAAAAAATCCTTCCGGCAATTGCCGGAAGGATTTTTTGTTGTTTTGTGATTACCACTCGGTGTCGTCGGCCCCATCCGCACCCACGGTGGTGGCGACTTTGGCGCGGCTGAACATGCTCTCCACCACAGCGCAGTACTTATCGGCCAGGCAGACGATGATGGCTTCGCGGCAGGTGGGCACATGCCGGAAGGTCAGCGGCCACATGTGGCTCTGGATGATGTCCTGCTCCTTCTTCGTGATGTGGAAGTAGTGCTCCGCATTCACGCAGGCCGAGCCGGGGTGCGAAAAGCCATGCATCTCAAACAGGCGGCGGATGCCATGGAAGCTGCTCGTCTTGTGCCAGTCGTACAGATAAAAATCGTGCAGAAAGCCGCCCACCGCCAGCGCGGTCTCGTCGGCACCCAGATGGAAGCGGCGGTTGAGCCAGAAGCTGACCAGCACCACATTTTTGCAGTGCTGATAGGTGGTCACATCGCCATGCTGGATGAACTCCCGCATCTCCTGCACTTTGGGATGGTGGTCGTACTGTTCCAGGATGGTGTAAAGCTGCTCACGTTCAGTCTGAGAAAGCTGCATTGCTTGGGGTCCCTTTCCTCTTAAAAATCAACATCAGGAGCGGAGCTGGACGGGGTTGGAATTGCCGAAGTTCTCGGCGCTGCTGGGGTTCTCGCGCTTCAGGCTCATATCCACCAGATACTGCCGGCTGCCGTCGCCCATGGCGTCCAGCTCCGCGAGCTTGGCCTTGGCGGACTCCACATCCGGATACCACTGGATGAGGAAGAAGTTCTCTGCCTCGACGCCATAATAGATCCACTGGCCGTCCGCCCGGAGCAGGTCGTCCAGATGGTCCACCTCTTCGCCGTCCGGCAGGCCGAGACCCTCCTCGGCATAAAGGCTCTCCGGCTCCACCTGGAGCACCTCGATCACCTGAATGGCGCTCTGAAGATATTCATCCTGCGAGATGCTCTTGTCGGAGAGCTCCCAGCCCGTCAGGAATGCCTGCATCATCAGGTTCTTGACAGAAATTTCCGGCCGCATTGCCATAAATGTTCCCTCTTCCTTCCGGGCGGTGTGCCCGGCGTTTGTTTTCGCTGACCAGTATACGCTAAAATTTGTTGCAGGTCAACTATTTTTTCATGAATTTTTTGTAGAACTGTACAAATCCAGTTTATTCCAGATGGAAGTCGAAGGTGTCGTTCAGCCATTCCACCGCCAGCTGCACCCAATGGGCGCGGTGGGCACTGGCGGCATCCACCTCTGCGGTGGAGATGCTGGTGCCGTGGACCCCCTTCTCGAACAGATGCGCCTCACAGGGGACATGGTTCTTCCGCAGCGCTGCAAGGAGGAGCAGGGTGTTTTCCACCGGGACGGTGGCGTCCTCCATCGTGTGCCAGACGAAGACCGGCGGTGTATCCGGCGTGATCTTTCCTTCCAGCCCGAATCTCTGGTGCTCCGCCCGGTCTTCGCTGCCCGAAAGCTGCATGAAACTGCCCCGGTGGGCATACTCCCCCGCCGTGATGACCGGGTAGGCCAGCAGCACGGCATCCGGCTTCCGGCTGCGGTCTGCCGCCTCGCCGGGGCAGTCGAGCACCGCACCGGACAGCGCCAGGTGCCCGCCCGCCGAAAAGCCGCAAACGGCGATCCGGTCCGGCAGGATGCCCCAACGTTCTGCGTTCTGCCGCAGCAGCCCGATGGCCGCGCGGAGCTGGCGCAGCGGCTGGTGATCCCGTGCCCCCTCGCCCACACTGTAGGTCAGCACAGCAGTGTGATACCCTGCCGCTGCAAACTGCAGCGCCACCGGGTCGGCCTCGCGGGCACTGACGTGTTCGTACCCGCCGCCGGGCACCACCAGCACCAGCGGACGGCGCAGCGCGTTCGGCATGGCCGGGGCCGGGCTGCGCAGATAAAGTTCCAGCTTCCCTCCACCGGGAAGCGCACACATTTCAAACTGCATCGAAGTCATTCCTTTCCGACTTTGTCGGGACTATTATAATGGGTTTGGAGCCGGAATGCAAAGAGAACCGCAAGCATTTCTGAACTTTTTATGAAACCCCTTGATTTTTGATGCGAAGCGGTGTATATTAGCACTCGAAAGTTATGAGTGCTAAGCCGTCATCCCAAACTCCGGCTCTCTGGCACCGAATCTGAACAAAAGAGGTTTTGTATTATGGCGAAGAAAGAATTTCAGGCGGAAAGCAAAAAGCTGATGGACATGATGATCAACTCCATCTACACCAACAAGGAGATCTTCCTGCGTGAGCTGATCTCCAACGCTTCGGACGCCATCGACAAGCTGTATTATA
>OODO01000512.1_pt1 | contig 35579 bp, 27 predicted proteins | sample 1671261 | NCBI WGS metagenome assembly OODO01 (sample SAMN06348138, study PRJEB24527) | human gut metagenome | biome: human gut; feature: ankylosing spondylitis patient; material: feces | host: Homo sapiens | place: China | collected 2015-10 | reverse complement strand
ACGAAGACGTCCTCGTTTCGCTGCAGCTCGTCAACGAGATGCTGGTGCGCGGCTATGAGTTCCTGCCCATCGAACTGGGCAAGAGCCGCGGTTCCAGCTACATCGTGGAGGACGGCAAAGTCCGTCTGCCGTTCTCGTCGCTGAAGGGTCTGGGCGGTGCCGCCGCCGACGCACTGGAAAAAGCGACCATCCAGGGGCAGGAGTATCTGTCCATCGAGGAATTGCAGCAGGCATCCGGCGTCAGCAACGCCATTCTGGACCGCCTGCGCCAGGTGGGTGCCCTCGGCGACCTGCCGGAGAGCAGCCAGGTGAGCTTTTTCTAAACTAATAAAAAACATCTGTAGTCTACTTCGTTGAAGAGAAGCACTTGAAGTGCACCACGTCAAGTAGACAGAAAAATATTAAGAGCGACGTCAGTATGCGGTTGACGTCGCTCTTTGTGCGCCTTTCGGCGCGGCTGGTATTGTGGCCCCTATGGGGCCGTTCTGCATACCCTGCGTTTCCACGCGGGGTTATAATTACCGATTATTCCGGTTTGACCTGCAGCTCCTGCTCGCAGTAGATGCAGCGATACTTGCCGTTGGAGCTCAGCTCAAAGATCTGGTCGCACTCTTCCTCAATGGAGGAGATGCAGCGCGGATTTTTGCACCGCACGATGTTGACCAGACGCTTGGGGGGCTGGGGCTTCTCCTTCTTGACCGCCTTGCCATCCTGGATGATGGTCACGCTGATGTTGGGGTCCAGGTAAGCCAGGACGTCCAGGTTCAGCCAGGAAGCATCGCCCTCCACCTTGATGATGTCTTTGCGGCCGCATTCGGCCTTGTGGGAGCGGGCGTTCTGGATCAGCGCCACATTGGCGGTGCGGTTGCCCTTGATGCCCAGCAGATCCATCAGGCCCATGGCGGTGCCTGCCTTGATGTGGTCGATCACGATGCCATTCTGGATCTCATCAATGTTCAGCATTTCAATGTTCCTCCTTGGTTTTGGGGTCGGCCAGACCCAGCAACGTCATGATGAGCGCCATGCGGACGTAGACACCGTTCTGGACCTGTTCAAAGTAAGCGGCGCGGGGGTCGTCGTCCACGTCCAGTGCGATCTCATTCACACGGGGCAGGGGATGCAGCACGGCCATGTGTTCCTTGGCCAGCGCCATCTTGTCGCTGGTCAGGATGTAGCTGTTTTTCAGGCGGACGTAGTCTTCCTCGTTGAAGAAGCGCTCCTTCTGCACACGGGTCATATAGAGGATGTCAAGCTCCGGCATGGAGTCCTCCAGGCTGCGGGTCTCGCGGTAGGCGATGCCGTTGGCTTCCAGCACATCCTTGATGATGTAGTCGGGCACACGCAGCTCTTCCGGGCTGATGAGCACGAAGCGGATGTTTTTGCAGCGGGCCATGGTCTTGATGAGGGAGTGGACGGTGCGGCCGAACTTCAGATCGCCGCACAGGCCAATGGTCAGATCGTCCAGACGGCCCATCCGGGTGCGGATGGTCATCAGGTCAGTCATGGTCTGGGTGGGGTGCTGGTGGCCGCCGTCGCCCGCGTTGATGACCGGGATGCGGGAGTAGCGGCTGGCGCGCAGGGGCGCACCTTCTTTCGGGTGGCGCATGGCCACGATGTCGGCGTAGCAGGAGACCACACGGATGGTGTCGGCAACGCTTTCGCCCTTGGAGGCGCTGGAAACGTTCTCACTCGGAAAACCCAGCACATGGCCGCCCAGGTTCAGCATAGCTGCCTCAAAGGAGAGGCGGGTGCGGGTGGACGGCTCGTAGAATAGGGTGGCGAGCTTTTTGTGGGCCGCGACGTCCTGGTAAGCAGCCGGGTCGCTGCGGATGCGGTCAGCCAGGTCCAGCAGGGAAGTGATCTCTTCCGGGCTGAGATCCAAGGGGTCGATCAGATGGCGCATGGATTTTTACCTCCGTCAAAGTAATTTTCGCAGAATGGAAAAATCGAAGAAGTTGGTGTAATAACTCAGCGAGCGCATGACCGGATGACACAGCCGGTTGAAACAGATCTCGTCGAGCAGCAGCATGGCCTCGCCCGGTGCAAGCCGCATGGCAGCGCGGATGGACTCATCGCCGCAGCTGGCCTTCAGGTGCGCCACGTTGGACGAGATCTGCTGGCTGCACTCCTGCTCCAGGATATCGAACACGCCGCCGCTCAGGTCGATGCGGGTGTAGTCCCGGTTGCCAAACAGGGCGCGGGGCAGATAATCAATGGAGTAGATGACCGGGGTGGTGTCGGCGAGGATGCGCTTTTTGATGCAGATCACCTCATCCCCCGGTTCAATGGCCAGGTCGCGGGCCAGCTCGGCCCCGGCGCGGATGGGATAAATCTGGATGCCATCGGCGTGGGGGTAGCTGCCAAAGCTGCGGATCAGCGGGTAGTATTCCAGCTTCTGGTCCAACCGACTGCGCAGGTTGAGCACCGTGCGGTTGACCACGGTGCCGATGCCGCGCACCCGCTCGATGTAACCGGCGCGCTCCATCTCGCTCAGAGCATCGCGGATGACCGTGCGGCTGACGCTGAGCTGTGCAGCCAGATCGACCTCTGCGGGCAGACGGTCTGCGTCGGCGTAGCGCCCGGTGCGCAGTTCCTCCAGCAGGGCCGACACAATGCGGTCGCTGATGACGGCCCCGCCCAGGCGGATAGACGAAGAGCTGGAATCTTTCATAGGTTGTATCCTCCGGTTCACGGGCGGGAAGCTCCCGCCTGGACTTTCCGAAAAACTGCCCGGCAACCCCAAAGTTTTACTGGACAAATTTTCTTGTATTCATTATAACATAAGATGAGATGATTTCAAACGGCAATTCTACTGGAATCCGGAAGAAAGTATGATTTTATTTTGGAGGGTCTTGGAAATGGAACTTCTGCTGAACAAAGTGTGCGGTCAGCCCGCCGCACTTCCCGTTGCGGTGCGTCGGTGCGGCCCGACGGACGCCGCCGCGTTTTACGCGCTGCAAAATGAGGTGCGGGCCGCCATGCCGCACCCGGAGCAGTTCGTGCCCGACACACAGGAAAACATCACAGCCTATCTTGCGCACGACCTGTGCCTGGGTGTGTTCGATGGAGAGCGGCTGGGAGCCTATTTCATCCTGCGCTACTGCGGGCAGAGCGAACACAACTATGCGGCCTTTTTGGGCATCCCGCAGGCCGAGTGGGACCACTGGGCCAATGCCGACAGCGCCGTCGTCCACCCGGACTGGCGGGGCAACGGCTTGCAGCGGAAGCTGCTGGAAGCCGCCCTGCCGCTTCTGCGGCCCGGCATCGTGGGCATCGGGGCGACCGTCAGCCCGGAAAATCAGTACAGCTTAAACAACGCTCTCGCCTGCGGCTTCGCCATTGCGGCCCGCCGGGAGATGTACGGCGGCTATGACCGGTATCTGCTCAAAAAAAGGATATGAAAAAGCAGGGCTGCGGCTTTACTCCTTCCGACATCGCTCACGCGATGCCACCTCCCTCTTAGAGGGAGGCTTTTAGGCCCCCTCCCAGAGGGGGCTGGCACGGCGAATGCCGTGACTGGGGGAGTACGCAACAGCCCTGTTCTTTTTTGAGTTTAAGCCGCGATCTTTACCGGCTTCCCTGCGTTGTTCATTTTGTGCCGCACCACCAGCAGGCAGGCGAGGTGGACGGAAGCGGTCAGGAGCCAGCTGATGGGGTAGCTGATGTACAGCGTGGTCGTGGAGCGGAACAGCTGAAAGATGGTGGCGATCCACACCAGACGGAGCAGGCAGCTGCCCACCAGACTGACGATCATGGGCAGGACGGAGTAGCCCCGCCCGCGCAGGCAGCTGGCCAGCGTGTCCATGATGCCGCAGAGGAAGTAGCTGGTGCAGATGACCTTCATCCGGGCCAGACCGGCGGCGACGACCATTTCATCGGTGGAATAGAAGTGGAGCAGCCCCTCACCGGCAAGGTAGGCACCGCCGCCCAGCACGATGCCGACCACCACGGCACAGAGCAGGCAGTTCCGCATGACGCGGTCGAGGTTGTCATACCGGCGGGCACCCACGTTCTGGCTGGTGAAGGTGACAGCAGCCTGAGCAAAGGCGTTCATGCCGGTGTAGATGAAGCCCTCGATGTTGGCAGCGGCCGAGTTGCCCGCCACGATCGTGGAGCCGAAGGAATTGACCGCCGACTGGATGACGACATTGGAAAGGCTGAACACGGTGCTTTGCAGACCGGCAGGCAGGCCGATCTTCAGGATCTGCACCAGCGCTCCCTTGTGGAAGCCCAGATGCCGCAGGTCGAGGTGGAGGGGGCCTTCTTCTTTCATGAGCAGGACGGTGACCATGAGGGCGGAGACCGTCTGGCTGATGATGGTGGCCAGCGCCACGCCCGCCACACTCATCTGGAACAGGATGACGAAAACGAGGTTCAGCACTACATTGATGACGCCGGACACGGCCAGACAGTACAGCGGGCGGCGGGTGTCGCCTACGGCGCGCAGCAGCGAGGCATTGAAGTTGTACAGCATGGTCATCGGCATCCCGATGAAGTAGATCTTCAGATACAGCGTCGAAAGGTCAATGACATCTTCCGGGCAGGACATCAGTTCCAGAAGGCCGCGTGCCGCGAAAAAGCCGACAAAGGCCAGCAGCACACCGCTGACGAGGCCCAGCGTGACAGAAGTCTGGACGGTGTTCTGCACTCCGCGCTCGTCTTTGGCACCAAAGCAGCGGGCTGCGACGACATTCGCGCCCAGCGAAAGCCCTACGAACAGGTTGACCAGCAGGTTGATGAGCGCACCGTTCGAGCCGACAGCGGCCAGCGCGGTGCTGCCCGCGAACCGTCCGACGACCACCACGTCTGCAGCATTGAACAGGAGCTGCAAAATGCTGGATGCTGCCAGCGGCAGGGAAAACAGGATGATCTTTTTCAGCAGCGGGCCGCTGGTCAAATCGCCCGTCCGGGTCAGTTGTGCCATGAATCGCTTCCTCCTTGTATCAGGCTGGAATCAAAAATTCGTTGTTTGTCATCAGAAAGCGCCGCCTTCCGGAGAGGGCGGCGCAATTTCTTATTATAGTCCCTGAAAACGTAAATTACAAGCAAAAATTGGATAAAGTCGAGCCGAAAGGCCGCGTTTCCGGTGCGGACGGCTCAGCTCTGGATGAGCCGCCAGTGCTCCGGCGCGTCATAGTCGGTGGTGAAGCCGTCGTCGGTGTACATCCGGTAGGCGGCAGAGCCTCCGTCCGGGAGATAACTCCACAGGGTCAGCTGCGTGTCGTCCAGCTGGGCGGTGTTGTCGGCCGGTGCTGCCACCGGCACGATGCAGCCGGGCCGGAGGAAGAGCAGCACCTCATCCAGCGCACAGCGCAGGTAGTGGTGCCCGGCGGGGAGGACTTCCTCGTCGTAGTCGTCCACGCTGCGCAGGCGGAGCATCTTCATGGGCTCCGGCAGATAGACCATCCGGCCATGGGTGTTTTGGGTGTAGATGGGCGCGGCCATCAGCCCTTCGCCGAGCAGGAGCTGGTCCTGCACCTCGCGGGCGTCGGGGTCGGCGGGGTAATCAAAGGCCAGCGGGCGGAAGTAGGAACCATTTTCAAGCGCGGCCTTCATGAATTCGCTGTACAGGTAGGGCAGCAGGGCGTAGCGCAGGTGCAGCATCCGGCGGATGGCGGGCAGCATCTCCGGGAAGCAGTAGTATTCCTGCATCCGGGTCCCGATGGCGGAGTGGTTGCGCATCAGCGGCGTCAGGAGGCCGAATTCCAGCCAGCGCAGGGCAAGGTCCGGCGTGGTGTCAGAGCTGAAGCCGCACAGGTCGGCACCGGCATACAAAAAGCCGCACATCTGCACACTGGGCATCATCTGGATGTTGGCCAGCAGCTGCCCCCAGGAGGCGTTGTTGTCGCCCAGCCAGATGCCGCCGTACCGGTGCGAACCGATCACGCTGGAACGACTGTACAGCAGCATCCGCTTTTCCGGGTGCTGTTTTGCGAAGGCTTCGCCCGCTGCGCGGGTCATGCTGCCGCCGTAGAGGTTGTGCACCCTGTCGTGACGGATCTTCTGGCCGTTCACTTCGTGGTAAAAGCTGGCATAGTCTTCGGGGCTGTTCATCAGGCCCATCGCGCCGCCCACGACCTGGCTGAAAAATTCCTCCTGCTCGATGTTGTCCTTTTCGCGCAGAGCGGCCATGGAGTCCAGAAAGGCCCGGAGCCGGTCCGGCGAGTAGAAGAGGGACGGTTCGTTCATGTCGTTCCAGAAGCCCTCGATGCCGAGGTCGGTCAGAACCTTGTACCGCCCGCCGAACCATTCCCGCACCTCTGGCCGCAGGAAATCGGCAAAGTAGGCCTTGCCGGGCCAGACCGCCGCCACGAAGGGGGTGCCGTCGGCCTTTTTGCAGAAGTAGCCTTTTTCCAGCCCCTCTTTGCAGGTCGCGTCGGCATCGTCGATGCGGATTCCCGCGTCGATGATGGGCACCAGCCGGATGCCCTCCGCCTTCAGCTCATCGGAGAGCTTTTTCAGGTCGGGGAAACGCTCCCGGTCGACGGTGAAATCGGCGTAGCCCTGCATGTAGTCGATGTCCATGCAGATCATATCCAGCGGCAGGCCGTTTGCCTTGTATTGGCGGGCGACCTCCCGCACATCTTCTTCGGTCTTGTAGCCCCAGCGGCTCTGCGCCAGACCGAACGCCCACTTCGGCGGGATGTAGCTGCGCCCGATGAGGGCACGGAACTCTTTGCAGAGCGCGTTCTCGTCCCCGCCGGAGAGGACGTACAGCTCGTAGTCCGGCTCCTCGGTATGGAAGCACAGCGTGTCGTGCCGGGTGTAGCCGATGTCATAATGGACTTTTCCGGGGAAATCCACAAAGAGACCGAAGCAGTCCTCCCCGTTCCGGATGAGCAGAAAATTGTGCGCACCATAGTACGAGAGCTTGTCCTCGGTGTGGTGCGATTCATCGGTGTTGTTGGCGATGTAATGCCAGCCGCGCTTGTTCAGCCCGCGGGGCATCTCGCCCAGGCCATAGACGACGCAGTCTTCCCGCATCCGATACGTCCAGCCTTCGGCGGCCGGGGTCAGAAAGGGGACGCTGCCTCCGCAGAGGGGGAGCACCTGCTCGACGCTCTCGGTGGGGATGGGATGCCCGAAAGAAAATCTCTGGATCATGATGGGACCCTCCTTTAGGATAAAAAACTCACAATGTCATTCCAGTGGTATGATACGGCAGAACGCCGCCCGAAACAAGGGGCAAAACCGGCTGAAAAATGCAACAAAACCGGCGTTTGCCCGGCGGCGGGCTGCCCATACTCCGGATGCGGGTGTTCCGGAAAACCTTGCGCGATGAATTGAAAAATGTCGGAGAGCTTGGTATACTAGAACCGTTCCATCCACACCAACGAATAAGGGAGAGAAAGTTCTATGTATCGTAACGGCATCAAGCGGCTGCTGGCGGTCATCCTGTCGCTTTGCGGCATGATCGTGTTATCGCCGCTGCTGCTCATCCTCTGCATCGCCATCAAGGTGGATTCGCCGGGTCCCATCCTATTCAAACAGAAGCGGGTGGGCATCCACAAACAGCATTTCAACATCCTCAAATTCCGCACCATGCGCATGGATACCCCGCATGATATGCCCACCCACATGCTCAAGGACCCGGACCAGTATATCACGCGGGTGGGACATTTTCTGCGCAAAACGAGCCTCGATGAGCTGCCCCAGCTGTGGAATATCTTCGTGGGCGACATGGCGGTCATCGGCCCGCGCCCGGCGCTGTGGAACCAGTATGACCTGCTGGCCGAGCGCGACAAATACGGAGCCAACGATGTCCGCCCCGGCCTGACCGGCTGGGCGCAGATCCACGGCCGCGATGAGCTGGAGATCGACGAGAAGGCCAAGCTCGACGGCTACTATGTGGAGCATCTGAGCTTCGGCATGGACGTGAAGTGCTTCTTTGGCACCATCGTCGCCGTGCTGGACCACGATGGCGTCGTCGAGGGCGGCACCGGCACCCTGCACGAAAAGAAAAAAGGGTAAGGAACAGCGCAAAGCGTGAACGAAGAGGCCGCAGCGGGGAGAAGTTGCGGACGAAGATGGGGGTTTTGGGTTGATTTCTCCCACAAAAAGGCTATAATAAAAAAGTACACAAGAATACGAAGGAGGATTTCCATGAACCGCACCTACATCAACGAGGTACAAAAGGAAATTGGCAATACGGTCAAAGTCCAGGGCTTTATCGAGAACCTGCGCAACAGCAAGGCCATGGCCTTTATCGTGCTGAAAGATATTACCGGCAAGCTCCAGATCACCGTCGAGAAGGCCGACCACCCCGAACTGGTGGACACCATCGACCAGCTGACCCCGGATTCCGTCATCACCGTCACCGGCAAGGTGGTGGAGAACGATTACGTCAAGATGGGCGGCATCGAGATGATCCCCACTGCCATCGAGATCGAGAGCATTTCGGACGCACTGCCCATCGTCCGCAAGGAGATCGCCGCGACCAAAAAGAAGAAGGCCGTCGAGCGCTCCAGCATCGACCAGCGCATTGATTACCGCTGGGTCGATCTGCGCACCGATGAGAACCAGCTGATGTTCAAGGCCCAGAGCTGCATGGTCAACGCCATGCGCAAGTTCCTGCTGGACCAGAACTTTATTGAGATCCACACCCCCAAGCTGATCGCTGCGGCCAGCGAGAGCGGCTCCGAGGTGTTCAAGGTCGATTACTTTGACCGCAACGCCTACCTGGCGCAGAGCCCCCAGTTCTACAAGCAGATGGCCATGGCTGCCGGGTTCGAGCGCATCTTTGAGACCGGCCCCGTCTTCCGTGCTGAGAAGAGCTACACCAACAAGCACGCCACCGAGTTCTCCGGCTTCGATCTGGAGTTCAGCTACATCACCTCCTTCCGCGATGTCATGAAGATGGAGGAAGAACTGCTGAAGGCTGGCCTTGCCGCCGTCAAGGAAGCATACGGCGAGCAGATCCAGGAAGCCTTCGGTCAGGAGGTCATCGTCCCGGAGACGCCGTTCCCCGTGGTCAAGCTGGCCGACCTGTACAAGGGTCTGGAAGAGGAGTTCGGCTACACCGTCGATGACTCTGAAAAGGGCGACCTGACCACCGAGGCCGAGCGCCTGAGCTATGAGTGGGTCAAGAAGCACTATGGCCACGAGTTCCTGTTCATCACCGATTACGCTGCCGAGAAGCGCGCGTTCTACCACATGCGCGACGAGAACGGTGTGCCCCAGGGCTACGACCTGATCTGGCGCGGTGTCGAGATCACCACCGGCGCACAGCGCGAGCACCGCTATGAGGTGCTGAAGAAGCAGGCCGAGGAAAAGGGTCTGGCCGAGGACGTCAAGTTCTATCTGGAGTTCTTCCAGTATGGCTGCCCGCCGCACGGCGGCTTCGGTCTGGGCATCGACCGCCTGACCATGCTGCTCTGCGGCCTGCCCATCAAGGAAGCCGAGTTCCTGTTCCGCGGCCCCAACCGTCTGACTCCGTGATGATGGGGCGTTATCATGAACGCCGCAGAACATTATACCACCCGCTACCTCGAACCGAAGGATCTGGACCAGTACAACGCGCTGCTGCGGTATACTTTTCAGGTCACGGAAGAGGAACTGACCGCCACCGGCTGGAAGGACGATGAGATCAAGCAGTCCAAGTTCCCGGTGCTGGAGCGCGCCGATGTGCTGGGCTGCTTCGATGGCGAAGACCTCATCTCGCAGTTTGCGGTCTACCCGCTGAAGATGAACATCTACGATACGGTGTACCATGTCGGCTTTGTCACCAGCGTCTGCACCTACCCGGAGTACACCGGGCAGGGCATCATGAAAAAGCTGATGATCCAGGGCCTGACCCAGATGCACGAGGAGGGCAAATCCTTCGCGCTGCTCTACCCGTATTCCATCCCGCTGTACCATCATCTGGGGTGGGAGATCGTCTCCAACAAGATCTCGTTCAACATCAAGGACCGGCAGATCCCCACCAAGGTCAAAGCGCCCGGCTACGTCCGCCGCGTCTCCTGGGACAACACCGAGTTCCATGAGCTGCACTCCCACTTTGCGTCCATCACCCATGGGTGCCTGTTCCGCAACAGCCTCGCGTGGGAGGAATACTGGCGCTGGGACGAGGACGACACCAATGTGGCCGTCTATTACAACGTCAAGGACAAGCCCTGCGGCTACATGGTCTACCTCATCAAGAACGACATCATGCACATCAAGGAAATGGTCTATCTGAACCGCGAGGCGCAGAAAGGCCTGTGGGAGTACATCCACGCTCACGATTCCATGATCGACGAGGTGCACGGCAGCACCTATTTCAGCGAACCCATCGCCTTTGAGATGGACGATGGCGACATCAAAGAGAGCATCCGCCCCTATGCCATGGGCCGCATCATCGACGTGGAAGACTTCCTCGCCGATTATCCCTGCGACCCGGACGGTGGCACCCTGACCATCGCGCTGGAGATCGAGGACAAGCTCCTCCCATGGAACGACCGCACCTTCACGGTGAAGTTCGAAAACGGCGAATGCACCCAGACCCAGGAACCGCCGGAGCATCATCTCAAAATGGGCATCGGCACCCTTTCCACCCTGCTGCTGGGCTATAAGACGGCAGAACGTCTGTATGAGCTGGAGCGCATTGAGGGCAGGGAAGAGGCCGTTGAGCGTCTGGACGATGTGCTCTTCCACAAGATCCCGTACATCTCGGATTACATCTGAACAAACCATAAAACCCCTCTCCGTCATTGCTTCGCAATGCCGCCCCGCCCAAAGGGCGGGGTTTGGTGCTGTATGTTACGGCATCAAAAAGCTCCCCCTTTCGGGGGAGCAGGCATGCGTCAGCGTGGCGGAGAGGGTTTTATTCGCTCAAAGGAGCGTCGGCACCAGTTCGGCCAGCTTTTCAGCCAGCTGTGCGTGGCCGTGGCGGGTCAGGTGCATGAAGTCGATCTGGTTGAACTCGCACCCCTCTGCATCGAGGAAATGCACATGGTTGCGCGCGGCGATCATCTGGAACTGCGCGGCCACCCCGCGGGACTTCTCCACGCAGCCGTCGCCCATGACTTCGTCGTGGAAGCCCTCCTTGATGCGGGGCGGTGCCACGATGAGGATGTTGGGCTCCTTGCCGCCCCAGCAGTCCACGCTCTTGCACTTCTGGATCAGCCGCTCCATGCCGACGCCGATGCAGGCGGCGTTGGCACCAAAGCGCTCCTTGACGTCGTTCGTGCCCAGCATGATGATGAGCAGGTCGATGACCTCATGGCTCTTCAGCAGGGCATACGCGACGCTCAGAGCGTCCATGGATTCGTGGATGGGGTCCACGAAAACGGTCGTCCGGCCGGACAGGCCCTCTTCGGTGACGAGGTACTGGCTGCCCAGTGCGGTCTGCAAACGGCAGGTCCAGCGCTCGTCCTCGTTGAAGCGGATGCCGCCGTCGGCGTTGTCCTTCGGGTCGGCACAATAGCCGTGGGTGTTGGAGTCGCCCAGGCAGAGAATGTGAGTTTTCATCGCAAATACACTCCTTTTTGAGTTATCGTTCCGGATGACTCTGGCGGAAATAGTAGATGGCACCGACCATTCCGGCGTCGTTGTGCAGCTGGGCGGCGCGGATCTCCAGCCCTTCAGCAAAGGCGGGCATCACGGAGGCTCTCACCTTGGCCGCAATGGGGTCGATGAGCAGCTTCTGCTGGGCGCTCACGCCGCCGCCGATCAGGATCAGCTGGGGGTTGAAGATGTGCACCATGCCGGCAAGGCCCTGGGCGATCTCATCCGTCCAGTGGTCCAGCAGGGCAAGGACGGTCTCGTTGCATGCCTGCGCAGCGGCGAAGATCGCGCGGCCATTCGTCCAGGCGGGGTCTTTCTCCTGCGCAGCACGGACGAGTGCGGTGGTGGCGGCGTAGCGCTCCCAGCAGCCCGCAGCTCCGCAGGTGCACGGCACACCATCGAGCGCGTGGAGCCGGTAGTGGCCCAGCTCGCCGCCCAGACCACGGGCACCTTCCAGCAGGCGGCCCCCGGTCAGGATGCCGCCGCCGACGCCGGTGCCCAGCGTCACCCCGATGACGTCGGTATAGCCCTTTGCGCCGCCGACCCAGACTTCGCCCAGGCACATGCAGTTGGCGTCGTTCGCTACGGTCACGGGCAGGCCGAACAGCGATTCGAGTTCCGCTTTGATGGGGGAGCCGATGTAGTGGGGCAGATTGCCGCAGGTGCCGACGACCGTTCCGGCGCGGCTGTCGATCTGGCCGGTGGCCGAAACGCCCACGCCGACAAGGGTGGCAGGGGAGAGGTTCTGCGCTTCTACAAAGGCTTTGGCTGCCTTGCACACCGTGGTCAGGATGGGCGTCTCGTAGCCGTCAAAGCTGACGCTCTCCTCGGCTTTGGCCAGCACGGCACCGGTCTCATCCACGATGCCCAGCTTGACGGAGGTGCCGCCGATATCAATGGCAAGATACTGTTTTGTCTTCATAAAAACGTCTCCGCGTCAGTGGTTCATGGCGTTGATGGCACCGGTGAAGCGAGCCGTGATCTCGGCGGGGCGGGTGATGGCACCGCCGACCACGAGGGCGAACGCACCGGCTTCCAGTGCCTTGACGGCCTGTTCGGGATAGTGGATGTGCCCCTCGGCGATGATCTTGGCCGGGCACTCTGTGGCCAACTTGTGGACGAACGCGAAGTCGATGTCGTTGATGCCCTGAGTCTCCGGGGTGTAGCCGCGCATCGTGGTGCCCACAAAGTCAGCACCGGCTTCGGCACAGGCCATGGCATTTTCAAAATTGTCGCAGTCGGCCATCAGCAGCTGGTCGGGATACTTTGCTTTGATGGCGCGGATGAATTCTGCAGAGGTGGAGCCGTCCGGGCGGAGCGCACCGGTGCCCTGCACGGCGAGGATGTCCACACCGCAGGCCACCAGCTCGTCCACTTCCTTCATGGTCACGGTGATGTACATCGGGGTGCCGGGGTAGTCCTTTTTGATGATGCCGATGACGGGCAGGTCCACGACGGCCTTGATCTGGGTGATGTCGCGCACCGTGTTGGCGCGGATGCCGACGGCCCCGCTCATGGCGGCGGCTTTGGCCATCAGGGGCATCACGCCGCCCTCCTTGGTGTACAGCGGCTCGTGCTCCAGCGCCTGGCAGGAGACGATCAGGCCGCCCTTGATCTGAGCAAACAGTTTTTCCTTATCCATGGTATTTATCCTCCATTCTGATCTTTACGACTGCTTTGCGCACATTCCTGCAATCGGGCTGTGCAACGCCGGGCTTGTGCAGCTCGCCGGGGAAGAAGAGCACGAACCGCCCGCCGCCCAGGGTGCCGAACACGGCGTCCGGGCTGTCCTGAAAGCCGATGTCCGGGGCATAGGGCTTCACTTCGGTGCCGGGTGCGGTCTCGTAGCCCCAGCCCTCGCTGCCAGTCAGGTCGATCTGCAGATCGGCGTAGATGCGGTGGTATTCCGGGTGCGAGCCTTCGTTGGGGTGGAGTTCGGCGTCCATCACGTTGATGAACACCGTGTCGCCGTCCACTTCGGTGCGGCCCAGCGGCAGGGTGTTCAGGTCGCAGGCCATCAGGAAGGTGATGGCCGTGTCGAGGTTTTTGTGGAAGCCCTGATACAGGGTCAGGTGCTCCAGAGTATCGCAGATCATAAGGTCCCTCCATCAAAAAGAGCGCCGACCCTCTCCCCTCAGAAACGAGACGGAAGAGGGGGCGCTTTTTCAGTTTACAGATTTACAGTTTCGCAATGGCAGCTTCGATCATGGCCTGTGCCTCGGCCACGATGGGCTCGTCTTCGGGGATGAGGCTGGGCATCGGCTCACGGACGCCGCCCAGCTCCAGACCGTACATCCGGCGCAGGATCTCTTTCTGCACGGCGTACAGGTTGCCGTGTGCCTCGCACATCTTGTAGATGATGCGGTCGGCCTCGTACTGGAGGGCCTGGGCTTCCGGAATCTCGCCCTTGTTGATATGCTCGTTCATGGCCAGATACAGTTCGGGCATGACGGCATAGGTGCCGCCGATGCCGCCGTCGGCACCGATGACGCGGCCGGAAACGAACTGCTCATCGGGGCCGTTGAAGACCACGAAATTGCCCTCGCCGCGGGCAGCGATGCCGGCATCCTTGAACATCTGGATGTCCTGGGTGGGCATGGAGCTGTTCTTGACGGCCACCACGTTGGGGTTCTTCAGCATTTCCTTCAGCAGGCTCATGGTCAGTGCCGTGCCCGCCAGCTGGGGGATGTTGTAGATGACGAAATCGGTGTGGGGAGCAGCAGCGGACATGGCGTTCCAATACTTGGCGATGGCATACTCCGGCAGGTGGAAGTAGATCGGGGGGATGGAAGCAATGGCGTCCACGCCCACGCTCTCGGCGTGTTTTGCCAGCTCGACGCTGTCGGCAGTGTTGTTGCAGCCGACATGGGCAATCACGGTGATCTTGCCCTTGGCTTCGCTCATCACGGCCTCCAGGACCTGCTTGCGCTCATCGGGGTGCTGGTAGATGCACTCACCGGACGAACCGCCGACATACACGCCCTTGACGCCCTTGGCGATCAGGTGGCGGGTGAGGGCCTTGACGCCCTCCACGGAAATGTGACCGTCCTTGTCATAGCAGGCATAGAACGCAGGGATGACACCCTGATACTTGGAAATGTCTTTCATGATACTTGTCTCCTTCTCTATCGAATCATGGTTCAGACGTTGTTTGTTGGGGGAGGGAACCCAAAACAGCAAGCTCGTACGCTCTCTGTTCGGGCAGCGGGAGCAGCACCCTCTTGCGGTGCCCTGCATCCGCTTCGGCCCTTGGGCGGGTCTCGCGTCTTGCAGACCGCTGCGCCAAAACAGCAAGCTCGTATGCTCTCTGTTCGGGCAGCGGAAGCAGCGCCCTCTTGCGGTGCCCTGCATCCGCTTCGGCCCTTGGGCGGGCCTTGCGTCTTGCAGACCGCTGCGCCAAAAATCCCTCCCTGTTTCCGCCGCAGGCGGCGGTCGGGATTTTAGCCCTTAACCGCACCCATTGCGATGCCCTTGGTGAAGTACTTCTGGAAGATGAGGAAGATGATGATGATGGGCACAGCAGCCAGCGCGGCACCGGCCATGATCAGGCCGAAGTCGGTGCTGTTCTCTGCCTGCAGCTTTGCAATGCCCAGCGAGATGGTCAGGTTGCTGGTGCTGGACAGCATGATCAACTGCATGAAGTAGTCGTTCCAGCTGTTGATGAAGGTGAAGATGGCCAGCGCACCGACGCCCGGTTTGACCATCGGCAGAACGATGCTGACAAAAGTCTTTGCTTCGCTCGCACCGTCGATGCGGGCCGCTTCCAGCATTTCGGTGGGGATGCCCTCACTGAACTGTTTCATCAAAAAGACACCGAACGGCCAGCCGACGATGGGGAAGATGACGGCCCAGATGGTGTTGTACAGGTTCAGGGAGCTCATCTCACGCAGCAGGGGGATCAGGATGACCTGCTTGGGCAGTGCCATGGCGCAGACGATGAGGGTGAACAGCACCTTGCGGCCGACGAAGCGCTTCTTGGCCAGCGCATAGCCCGCCATGGCGGCGGTGATGCAGGTCAGAATCATGGAGGTGACAGCCATGAACACGGTGTTGATCATCCAGCGCAGCGCAGCCGGAGCCGTGGGGCCGACGGAGAAATAGATGGGCTCGCCGTCGCTGCTGAATCGTGCGCTGAAGGGGACGGCCAGCTGCCACAGCGGAGCGCTCTTACCCGCGAACAGCTTCTGGTAGTTGGTCAGCACCCACTCATGGGGCCACCACTCCGGGGTGGTGGAGTTGATGGCAGCGCCGGTCTTGAACGAACCGGTGATGATCCAATACAGCGGGAAAGCGAACGTCACCGCAACGATGCTGATGAGGATCAGCGTCAGGATGGTGTAGGCGCTGGCTTTCTTGAGCTTGCTGGGGTGCCGCTTCAACGGCTTTTGTTTCTTTTCAGTTGCACTCATTGTTTGGCACCTCCCTTAATTGTCCTGATTGCCCAGTTTGAACTGGACCGCCGACAGGATGGCGATGATGACCGCCAGCACAACGCCCATTGCATTGCCGTAGCCGTAGCGGTACAGCTTGAATGCGGTGTAGTAGATGTAGTACATGATGGTGTCGGTGCTGTGGTTGGGGCCGCCGGACGTCAGCAGCTGGATCAGTGCGAAGCACTGGAAGGAGTTGATGGTGGTGATGACCAGGATGTACAGGGTGGTGGGCATGATGGCGGGCCACTTGATCTTCCAGAACGCCTGGAAATCGTTGGCACCATCCACTTCAGCTGCCTCGACGATGGACTGGTCCACATTGCCCAGTGCGGAGACGTACAGAACGATGGGCTGGCCCACGGAGGTAGTCAGCAGGATGAGGATGATGCAGCCCAGAGCGAACCGCTCATCGCCCAGCCAGTTGATGTTCTTGTCGATGAGGCCGAACGTTTTGCCCAGATAGTTGAAGATGCCGTAGTAGTTGTTGTACATCCACTTCCACACGACGGTAACGGCGACCGAACCGGTGACGACGGGGAGATAGAACACGCAGCGGAAGAGGCTGGTGGTCCACTCCGGCAGATCGACGATGGCCGAGCTGACCCACAGCGAGAATGCACAGGTGACCGGCACGGAGACCACGACGATGATGATGGTGTTCTTCAATGCGCCGATGAAGATGGGGTCTGCGAACAGCTCTTTGTAGTTCGCCAGGCCGACGAAGATGTCGGCGCGGTTCATGGTGGAATCGAAGAAGCTCGTGACCACGCACAGGACCATGGGGTAGATGACGAATCCCAAGAAGAAGATCAGGCTGGGCAGAAGAAAGAGGTAGGATGCGATGGTCTCCTGCCGGACCAGTGCGCGGCTGCGCTTCGGCTCTTGGATCGATGCAGTATTTGCAGCCAAGAAAATCACCAAACCTTTCGTTTTGATCGGCTCCCGACGGATTTTTTGCAAAAGAATTGCCCCTCCCTCGCCGGGATTTTCGAGGAAGGGGCAAGGGTTTTTATCAAGAGATGACGGTCAGGATGGGGTGTGCAGCTTATGCCTCAGCAGTAGCGGCAGCGTTTGCATTCTGAACGAAGGTCGCAACGGCCTGCTCGACAGGCTCGCCGGTGCCGACGCGCTGCAGCATGTTCCACCACTCGGTACGAGCCGTTGCCCAGCCCGGAGTGATCTGGTAGTAGTCGCCCAGGTAGGACATGAACTTGGTGTACTCGCTCATGATGTCGTTGCCGGCGTAGATGTCGCCAACGCTCTCACGGACGGGGAAGTAGGTGGAAGCCAGAACGCTTGCACCGACCTGGTCGGGATCTGCTGCGATGAAGTCGATGAAGGTCTTGGCTGCTTCGATCTTGGCCTCGTCGCCGTTGTCAAAGATGCCGAAGCCCCAGATACCGCCGCACAGCTTCGGGTCACCGCTCTCGGTGGGGAAGGCCATGGGGAAGATCTCGTCGCCGCTGTTGGTCAGACCGGCGTCGTTGTTGTCGGAGTTCAGCTGCTGTGCGATGTTCCAGCAGAATGCCATCTGCAACGTGCCGTTGCGGAACAGGGTGATCTCCTCGCCGCCGTTGATGGAAGCATCAAAGTTGACGCCCTTTGCATCGTACAGAGCCTGAATGGCCTTGATGTTCTCGGCAGAGTCGGCGGTGTACTTGGTGTGGGCTGCATCGGTAAAGGTGCCGCCGTACATATTGTTGATGATGGCGCGGGTGCCCTGGTCGCCGCCCTGGCCGCTGCAGTAAATGGCTGCGACGTTCTCGTAACCGCCATTGTACAGTGCGTCAACGGTCTTCAGGAAGCCGTCGGTGCTCCAGGTGTGCTTGTCGGTATCAATGTACTGGTCTGCGCCCACTTCCTTGACCTTGGTCATGTTGACGGCCATGCAGTGTGCGGTCATGCACAGGGGATACTCGTAGTAGTCACCGGCCTCGTTCTTGCAGGCGGATTCGACCGATGCGTAGATGTCCTTCTTGGCATCGTCGGTCCACAGGTCGTTCAGGGGAGCCATGACGCCCTTCTTGCCCCAGTTGGCAACCAGACGCTCCGGGCCTTCCATGATCAGGTCGGGTGCGCTGCCGCCCTCGATGGCGGTGTTGACCTGGTCGTCGCCGTTGGTGTAGTCCAGATACTCGACGGTGACCTTGATATCCGGATACTTTGCGTTGAAGCTGGAGATCAGCTCCTGCACAGTCTCATCCTTGCCCCAGCCGCCGATGGGGTATGTCCACAGCTTGATGCTTGCACCGGCAGAAGCAGTGCTGGAAGCAGCTGCGGAAGAGGCGGTCGAAGACGCTGCGGTGCTGGAAGAAGAGGAACCGCCGCATGCGGCCAGTGCGCCTGCTGCGCTCAGGATGCCGGCAGCCTTCAGGAAGGAGCGACGAGAGATACAGTTTTTCATAACGAAATTCTCCTTGCATATCATATGTTTGCGGCTTATCGTGTCGAGCCGCTGTTGTTGCCTTTATTATAGAAAAATATTTTCATTTTGTCTATCTATGCAATGCACAATTTTGAAAAAACTTTCTTGTGAACAACTACCAAATCAAGCGAAGAGAACGACTCTTTTTCAAAAAACAGCGGACTTTTTGGTGATTGTAGCCATTTTGTAACCATTGTAAAAACACGGATTTTTACATAGCCTGAAAAAAGTTTTCGCAGACAAAAGGGGCGTTTTTGTCTAATTTTGAAAAGAATTTTCGGAAATGAGTCGTACTTTCCGGCTGAAATTGGACGCTCTGCACAGAAAACAGCGGTGATTTGTGGTGAAAGCCGCTCTTGCCAAGGAGGAAAGATTCTTTTATACTTTCATTAAGAAAGAGTCCCGGCAAAGGCGTCACAGCGGTATGTGCGGCGGAGCAGACGCGGATGCCGGGGAAAAAGTAGGAGAGAAAGCTGACATGTCTACTAATTTCTGGGAGCTGCTGCACCAGCGGCAGGACGAGCTGACCAAATCCGGGCGGATGGTGGCGGATTACCTCATCCACCATGCCGACGAGGCGCAGTATCTTTCGATCTCGTCGCTGGCGCGGGAGTGTAAGGTGGCCGAGGCGACCGTTTTCCGGTTCTGCCGGGCGCTGGGGTTCGAAGGATATCATGAGATGCGCATCGCGCTGGCCCAGGCCAATGCGACCGCTTCGCTCATCAATCAGCAGGAGCCGGAGCCGGGCACGACCACCGACAAGCTCTGTGAGCATGCGAGCGCGTTGTTCCTCACGGCCATCAATGGCACCCAGAGCGCCCTTTCACCGGATGCGGTGGACAAGGCCGTGGATCTGCTGCGGGCAGCAAGGCAGGTGTTCTGCCTGGGGCAGGGCGGCAGCATGCTGCTGGCCAATGATATCTGTGCCCGCTTTTCCAGCCTGTCCAACAAGTTCCGCACGGCAGGAGACAGCCACTTGCAGCTTCTCTCCGCCAGCCTGATGACGCCGGAGGACGTCGTGCTCTTCGTCTCCTATTCGGGCGCGACCCGCGACATGATGGAGACCCTGCGCACCGCAAAGGCATCCGGCGCAAAGATCGTCCTGCTGACCCACTACGAGGACTCGCCTGGCGCTGCGCTGGCGGACGTGGTGCTGCTCTGCGGCGCACAGGAAAGCCCGCTGGATTCCGGCAGCATCCCCATCAAGGTGTCGGTGCTCTACGTGGCCGAGGTACTGCTGCTCCGCTACATGCTGGATGACCCCAAGCAGGCCAATGATGCCCAGGATCGCACGAGCGAGGCCGTGGCCATCAAGCTGCTCTGATAGAAAAAAGGAACCCTCTCCGTCAGCCTTGTGCGCTGGGAGAGGGTTCTATTTTTGCGTTTTGAGAATATAGTGTCTCTGAGAACGCCAGATGCGGACAGGAGGAGACCATTTTGGAAAAGCAGGAACGTTTGGAAGCCACGGTCTGCCGCGAGATCGGTGCACGCACCGGCGGCGAGATCCTGATCGGAGTGGTGGGCCCGGTGCGCACCGGCAAGAGCACCCTCATCAAGCAATTCATGGAGCAGCTGGTGCTGCCTGCCATCGAGGAGGACGACGCCCGCCTCCGTGCACGGGACGAACTGCCCCAGTCGGCGGCGGGGCGCACCATCATGACGACCGAGCCGAAGTTCATCCCGGAGCACGCCGTCCCACTCCAGCTGGAGGGCGGCGGCGAGTGCCGCATCCGCCTCATCGACTGCGTGGGCTATATGGTGGAGGGGGCCATGGGCCACGAGGAGAACGAAAAGCCCCGCATGGTCAAAAGCCCCTGGTTTGAAGAAGAGATCCCCTTTGACCTTGCCGCCGAGACCGGCACCCGCAAGGTCATCCGGGATCACTCCACCATCGGCATCGTCGTCACCACCGACGGCACCATCAGCGAGATCCCGCGGGAGAACTATCTTCCCGCTGAACAGCGGGTCGTGGAGGAGCTGGAAGCGCTGGGCAAGCCCTTTGTCATCCTGCTCAACAGCACCCACCCGGACGCCCCGGAAACGCAAGCCCTTGCGGCACAGATGGAGCAGGCGTATGGGCGCAGCGTGCTGCCTGTGAGCTGCATCGACCTGGACCGCGCCGCCCTGCACGAGATCCTGCGGCGGGTGCTCTACGAGTTCCCGGTGCGGGAGCTGGATTTTGCCATCCCGCGTTGGGTCACCATGCTGGACCGGGGCCACTGGCTCCAAACGGAGATCTACACAGCCGCGCTGGATTTTTCGGAGAAGATCTCCCGCATGAAAGATGTCCCGGCCCAGAACAGCGCCGGAGCCCTTGCCAGCGATTCGGTGGAGCGCTCCACCCTCAGCGGCATGGATCTCTCGGAGGGCATCGTGCGGGTGACGGTTCTGCTCAAGCCGGATGTGTTCTACCGGGTGCTCAGCGAGCAGACCGGCCTTGCCATCGGCGATGAAGCGGGCCTGATGCCCTGCATCATTGAGCTTTCCAGAGCCAGGCGCGAATATGAAAAGATCCGCAGTGCGCTGGAACAGGTGGAGGCCACCGGATACGGCATCGTGATGCCCACCATCGACGAGCTTTCGCTCGAAGAACCGGAGATCATCCGGCAGGGCGGGCGGTACGGTGTCCGTCTGGAAGCCAGTGCCCCCTCCATCCACATGCTCAAGGCCGTGATCCACACCGAGATCAACCCCATCGTGGGCACCGAAAAGCAGAGCGAGGATCTGGTGCAGAGCCTTCTGGGCGACTTTGAGTCCGACCCGGAACGGCTGTGGGAGTCCAACATCTTCGGCAAGAGCCTGCATGAACTGGTCAACGAGGGCTTGCAGAACAAGCTGCTGCACATGCCGCAGGAAGCCCGCGGCCGCCTGCAGGATACGCTGGAAAAAGTCATCAACGATGGATGCAGCGGCCTCATCTGTATTTTGCTGTGAACATTTCACTTCCCGCCAAACTGTGACAAAAATCTTGACATCCAGCCCGGCCCGTGGTATTATACACAAAGATAATATCGCGCGCGGGTGGTTCTGCGCATCAAATCTTTTGAGCTAGAGAGGTTATATATTATGGAACGTATCAAGACGATCGCTACTCGTGACCTGACCAAGAGCGTTGTGACCGGTGGCTGCGGCGAGTGCCAGACTTCCTGCCAGTCCGCCTGCAAGACTTCCTGCGGCGTGGCAAACCAGAAGTGCGAGAACAGCAACAAGTAATTTCTGCAAATCGGATGCCGCCTTTGCCGGGCGGCATTTTTTTATGTAACAATGGAATGGAGACTAAAATGGTACATCAGTATCAATTGAACGGCTATAACATCGTGCTGGACACCTGCAGCGGCTCGGTGCATGTGGTGGACGATGTGGCGTATGACGTCATCGCCCTGTACAAGGAGCGCTCCGCCGATGCGATCGTAGCGGCCATGCTCGAAAAGTACGGCGACCGCCCCGACGTGACCGAGGCCGACCTGCGCCAGTGTCTGGAGGATGTGGCCGCGCTGGAACAGGCGGGCAAGCTGTGGAGCCCCGATACCTACGCCGACATGGCCTTCGACTTCAAGAACCGCAACACCGTGGTCAAGGCGCTCTGCCTGCATGTGGCTCACACCTGCAACCTGAACTGCTCCTACTGCTTCGCCTCGCAGGGCCGCTATCAGGGCGACCGTGCGCTGATGAGCTTTGAGGTGGGCAAGCGCGCCATGGATTTCCTCATCGAGAACTCCGGCACCCGCCGCAACCTCGAAGTCGATTTCTTCGGCGGTGAGCCGCTGATGAACTTTGAGATGGTGAAGAAGCTGGTGGCCTACTGCCGCGAGCAGGAGAAGATTCACAACAAGAACTTCCGCTTCACCATGACCACCAACGGGATGCTGATCGACGAGGATGTGATCGACTTCTGCAACAAGGAGTGCCACAATGTCGTCCTGAGCCTCGATGGCCGCAAGGAGGTCCACGACCGCTTCCGCAAGGATTACGCGGGCCACGGCAGCTATGACGCCATCGTGCCCAAGTTCCAGGAGTTCGTCCGGAAGCGCGGCGACAAGGGCTACTACATGCGCGGCACCTACACCCACTTCAACACCGACTTCACCAACGACATCTTCCACATGGCAGACCTCGGCTTCACCGAGCTGAGCATGGAGCCGGTGGTCTGCAAGCCGGACGACCCCAGCGCCCTGACCGAGGCCGACCTGCCCATCCTGAAGGAGCAGTATGAGATCCTGGCCAAGGAGATGCTCAAGCGTGACCGCGAGGGTCGTGGCTTTACTTTCTACCATTACATGATCGACCTGACCGGCGGCCCCTGCATCTACAAGCGCATTTCGGGCTGCGGTTCCGGCACCGAGTACATGGCCGTGACCCCCTGGGGCGACCTGTACCCCTGCCACCAGTTCGTCGGCGACCCCAAGTACCGGATGGGCGACATCTGGAAGGGCGTCACCAACACCGCCGTGCGGGATGAGTTCAAGCACTGCAACGCCTACGCCCGCCCGGAGTGCAAGGACTGTTGGGCCAAGCTCTACTGCTCCGGCGGCTGTGCGGCCAACGCATACCACGCCACCGGCAGCATCACCGGCGTGTACGAGTACGGCTGTGAGCTGTTCCGCAAGCGGATGGAGTGCGCCATCATGATCCAGGTGGCCAAGAACCAGGAGCTGGCCGCACAGGGCATCGAGGTGCCCATCGAACTGGGCAGCACCTGTAACGCCTGCGCGGACGGCGAAGCCTGCGAATGAGCATGACCACGCCCATCGTGGACTTTGTGCAGAACTACGCAAAGTCCGGGACTTCCCGCCTTCACATGCCCGGCCATAAAGGGCAGGCCCTGCTGGGGTTTGAAGGGCTGGACATTACCGAGATCCGGGGCGCGGATGAGCTGTACGAGGCCGACGGCATCATCGCCCAGAGCGAGGCCAACGCGACCCGGCTCTTCGGCACGGCCCACACCTATTACAGCACCGAGGGTTCGTCCCAGTGCATCCGGGCCATGCTCTACCTGGCGATGCAGGCGGCCCCCGCCGGGCAGCGCCCGGTGCTGCTGGCGGCCCGCAACGCCCACAAAGCGCTGCTCTATGCCGCCGCGCTGCTGGATCTTGACATCCAGTGGCTCTGGCCCGCGCCGGATGCTGCCGGGGCGCTGTGCAGCTGCCCCGTGACCGAAGCTCAGCTTGCCGCCGCGCTGGACCGGCTGGCCGGGCAGGGGAAGTCCCCCTTCGGCGTCTACCTCACCAGCCCGGACTACCTCGGCGGGATGCAGGACATCGCGGCCCTTGCAAAGGTCTGCGATGCGCACGGTGTGCCGCTGCTGGTAGACAATGCCCACGGTGCCTACCTGAATTTTCTGGTGGGCGGCAGCCGCCACCCCATTGCATTGGGGGCGGCGATGTGCTGCGATTCCGGGCACAAGACCCTGCCTGTCCTCACCGGCGGTGCCTACCTGCATCTGGGGCCGAAAGCGCCCGTGCAGGAGGAAACGGCAGTTCGCAATGCGCTGGCGCTGTTCGGCTCCACAAGTCCGTCTTATCTGATCCTGCAATCCCTCGACCGGTGCAACCGGTATCTTTCGGAGGGGTATCCGCTGCGGCTCTACTCCTGCTGCGGGCAGCTGACCAGAATGCGCCGGGTGCTGAACGAGCGGGCCGCTGCGGCAGGATGTCCGCTGCCGCTGGCGGTGGACGCCCCCGCCCGTGAGCCGCTCAAACTCACGCTGGATGCGGCGGCACTGGGCATGACCGGCACCGCGCTGGCCGAGGCTCTGCGGAAGGACCGCATCGAGTGCGAATATGCCGACCCCCGGTATGTGGTGCTGATGTTCACCCCCGAAAACCCGGCACAAGATTATGAGCGGCTGGCTGCGGCAGTGGCACGGCTCTGCGCGGCTCTGCCGTCGGCCCCGGCTCTGCCGGAACCGGAAGCGGATGTCTTCACGGAACTGGCGGCGGAGGCTGCGCCGGTCTGCACCGTGCGGCAGGCGGTGTTCGCCCCGCAGGAGGTGGTTCCCGCCGAAACGGCGCTGGGCCGCATCTGCGCGATGCCCACCGTCTCCTGCCCGCCGGCGATCCCCATCGTGGTGAGCGGGGAACGCATCGGCCCGGCGGCACTGAAACTTTTTGCACGATACGGCATCAAAAATGTCGCAGTCCTGAAATGAACAGAAAGCGGCACCGGTCTGTAAAGCAAAACGGCTTTGCGGGCTGGTGCCGCTTTTGCATCCCGACTTGCGCCGAAATGCTTGACAGGCACTTCTGCGGATGATACGATTTGGCTATCAAACAGGAGCGCGTCAAGACCGAAAGGAGAGAGCTGAATGCTGGAGATCCGGCATCTGACCAAACAGTACGGCGAGAAAACGGCGGTGGAAGACCTCACACTGACCATCCGGCCGGGAGAGATCTTCGGCTTCATCGGGCCGAACGGGGCGGGCAAGACCACCACCCTGAAATGCTGCTGCGGCATCTTGCAGCCGGATCGCGGCGAGGTGCGGGTGAACGGCTGTTCCATGCGGGACGACCCGCTTGCGGCCAAGCGTCAGCTGGCCTATCTGCCGGATGACCCGGCCCTTTATGGCTACATGACCGGTATCCAATATCTGGATTTCATTGCGGACGTGTTCGGCGTCCACGAGGCTGCCCGCGCCGAGCGGGTGCGGGTGTACGGCGAGCGTTTTGCGCTGACCGAAGCGCTGGGCCAGCCCATCAGCTCCTACTCCCACGGCATGAAGCAGAAGCTGGCCATTCTGGCGGCACTGCTCCACGCGCCCAAACTCATCCTGATGGATGAGCCGTTCGTGGGGCTGGACCCGCTGGCCTCCCACCAGCTCAAGCAGACCATGCGGGCCTTCTGCGATGCAGGCGGGGCCATCTTCTTTTCCACCCATGTGCTGGAAGTGGCCGAAAAGCTCTGCGACCAGGTGGCCATCCTCCGGCAGGGGCGGCTCGTGCGGGCTGGCTCCATGGCCGAGGTGCGGGGCGATGCTTCGCTGGAATCGGTCTTTCTGGAGCTGGAAGGGGTGCAGGATGGGCACTGAGACCAGATGTCTGTTCCGCGCTCTGTTCCGGAAACAGCTGCGGGAGCAGGGGGCCTTCCTTGTCCGGAGCGCCAGCACCGGGAAACACCGCACCAGAGCGGGCCGACTGGCGTTCGGAGCGCTGTATGGGGGCATCGTGCTGCTGGTGATGGGCAGTTTCTTCTCGCTGGCGTGGCCGCTGGGAGAGCTGCTGCTGCCCGCCGGGCAGGAGGCGCTGTACTTTCTGACGATGGAGCTGTTGGCGCTGGCTGTCGGCGTGTTTGCAGGGGCGTTTTCCAGCTATGGGAGCCTGTTTCGGGCCAGGGACAACGACCTGCTGCTGGCGATGCCCATCCCGCCGTGGATGATCTTTGCCGTCCGGATGAGCGGGCTATACGCGATGTGCCTGTTCTATCTGCTGCTGCTCTGGGTCCCGGCAGAAGTGGTGTATGGGCTGTATGCGGCTTCTCCGCTGGGCGGGCTGCTGAGTGCAGTCCCTATGGCGCTGGTGCTGGCCGGGGCAGCGACCCTTCTGGCGGCGCTGCTGGGGTGGGTGGTCGCTCTCTGCACTGCGCGGGCCGCACACAAAACGCTGGTCACGGTCGCAGCAACCCTGGGGCTTGCGGTGGTGTATGGTCTCGCCTACCAGCGGGGAATGGCTCAGCTTGAACAGGTGCTGGGGCAGGCGGCGCTGGGCGGAAGTGACACGGCCCTAACGGGTGCGGGGCACTTTTTGGGACGTGCGGCCTGCGGGGAACCGCTTTTGCTGCTGGTGCTGACCGTTGGCATCGTGCTGCTCTGCGCGGCGCTGGGCAGGGCGCTTTCCGAGCCGTATCTGACCTTGATGACGACCCGGCGCGGGGCTGTGAAACGGACGCGGGCGCGGCTGGCCCGCCGTTCCTCGCTGCGGCGGACGCTGCTGCGCCGGGAACTGCTCCATCTGGGCAGCAGCGCGTCCTATCTGCTCAACTGCGCCATGGGTTCGCTGGCGCTGCTGCTTCTCAGCGGCGCAATGAGATACAAGGCGGACGCACTGCGGGCGTTGGCGGCGCGGCTGCCCGCGCAGGAGCTGGGCGCGGTGCTGCTGACCTTCACGGTGGTGCTGGTGGCCGGGATGAACCTCCTCACCGTGCCGTCCGTCTCACTGGAAGGGGAACAGCTGTGGCAGCTGCAAAGCCTGCCGGTAACACCATGGCAGGTGCTGCGGGCGAAGCTGGACCTGCATCTGTTGGTCACCATGCCGCCCGCGCTGCTCTGCCTGGCTTGCGGGCTGGTGCTTCTGCGTACACCGTGGATTTTGGTCCTGCTGGCGGGTCTGCTGGTGGCATTGGATGTTGTTTTCACAGCTGCCGCCGGGCTGATGTTCGGCGTGACGATGCCACAGTTCCACTGGACGAGCGAGATGGCCGTCATCAAGCAGAACCCCAGTGTTCTGCTGGCACTGCTTGTCAACTGGGCCGCTGGCTTTGTGCTGGGCATGGGGGTGCTGGTGCTGGCGCAGTTCGTGCCGACCGAGGCCGCATGGATGGCAGCATTGGGCATCCTTGCTCTGGCTGATGGGGCTGCGCTCCGCTGGCTGAAGACGAAGGGCGCAGAACGATTGCAGCGATTATAAAAGATAAAAAGACCCTCTCCGGGCATTGCAGCAAAGCAAGGACGGAGAGGGTCTTTTTGGTGGGTGCGGCTTATTCGATGCCGGTCACTTTGTAGTCCTGGTCTTCAACGGCCTTCTTCAGGGTCTCGTTGGCGACATCGGCGTTCAGGGTGACGACGGCAGTGCCGGTCTCGTGGCTGACCACGGCCTCGTGGACTTCGGGCAGAGCTTCCAGTGCCTTCTTCACGCGGGCCTCGCAGTGGCAGCACATCATGCCTTCAACGTGCAGGGTCTTTTTCATGGAACATTCCTCCTTGACAGTGGATTCCGAAACGGGTTCGGTCGTATCTTCAGCCTGCGGCTGCGCGGCAGCGGGCAGGGCGGAAGTCTTGATCTTGTGGTCGTGTTTGGTGCTGTGCAGGTCGAACAGGTTCAGGCGCAGCGCATTGCTGACGACACAGAAGCTGGACAGGCTCATCGCGGCGGCACCGAACATGGGGTTCAGCGTCAGGCCGAAGGGGATGAACACACCGGCGGCCAGCGGGATGCCGATGATGTTGTAGATGAAGGCCCAGAACAGATTCTCGTGGATGTTGCGCAGGGTGGCGCGGCTCAGGCGGATGGCGGCGGGCACATCGGAGAGCCGGGAGTTCATCAGCACCACGTCCGCCGCATCAATGGCGACGTCCGTTCCGGCACCGATGGCGATGCCGGTGTCGGCGCGGGTCAGGGCCGGGGCATCGTTGATGCCGTCGCCGACCATGGAAACCTTGCCGGAGGCTTGCAGCTTGCGGATGACGGCTTCCTTGCCGTCGGGCAGGACGCCAGCGATGACCTCATCCACGCCTGCCTGACGGCCGATGGCGTCGGCGGTGCGCTGGTTGTCGCCGGTGAGCATCACGACCCGGATGCCCATGTTCTGCAATTCACGGATGGCGCGAGGGCTGTCCTCCTTGATGGTGTCGGCCACGGCCACTACGCCCAGCAGACGGCCGGCGCCGCCGAAGTAGAGCGGCGTTTTGCCCTCGCTTGCCAGCGCGGCGGCTTTTGCCTTCAGGCTGGCGGGCACAGCGGCCTTTGTCGCAAGGAAGGACGCATGGCCTGCGTAAACTTCTTTGCCGTCCAGCGTTGCAGTCAGGCCGTTGCCGGGCAGGGCTGCAAAGTCGGAGACTTCCGGGGCCTCGATGGCATGGGCCTCGGTGTAAGCGAGGATGGCCTTGGCCAGCGGATGCTCGCTCCTGCGTTCCAGCGCGGCGGCAAGGGTCAGCAGCTCCGTCTCGCTCACGCCCTCGGCGGGCAGGATGTCGGTGACCTTGGGTTCGCCGCTGGTGATGGTGCCGGTCTTATCCAGCGCCACGATCTGGGTGCGGCCTGCGGCTTCCAGCGAAGCGGCCGTCTTGAACAGGATGCCGTTCTTGGCCCCCAGACCGTTGCCGACCATGATGGCCACCGGTGTGGCCAGACCCAGCGCACAAGGGCAGCTGATGACCAGCACCGAGATGCCGCGGGCCAGTGCATAGCCGAACTCCCGGCCCAACAGCAGCCAGACGATGGTGGTGACCACAGCGATGGAGATGACCGCCGGGACGAAGAAGCCCGACACGGTGTCGGCGATCTTGGCGATGGGAGCCTTGGTGGCGGCGGCATCGCTGACCATCCGGATGATCTGCGCCAGAGTGGTATCCTCGCCCACACGGGTGGCCTCGCACCGCAGGAAGCCCGACTGGTTGGTGGTGGCGGCTGAGACCTTGTCGCCCTCGGCCTTGTCCACCGGGATGCTCTCACCGGTCAGTGCGCTCTCGTTCACGGCGCTGCTGCCTTCCAGCACGATGCCGTCCACCGGGATGTTCTCACCGGGGCGGACGACAAAAACATCACCCTTGCGCACTTCGGCGATGGGGACGCTGACTTCGGTGCCGCCCCGCAGGAGGGTGGCCGTTTTGGGAGCCAGCTTCATCAGGCTCTTGAGTGCGTCGGTGGTCTTGCCTTTGGAGCGGGCTTCCAGCATCTTGCCCACCGTGATGAGGGTCAGGATCATGGCGGCAGACTCGAAGTAGAACTCCATCATATAGTGCATGACGAGCTCGTCGTTGCCGTCCACCTGAGCGCGGGTCATGGCGAAGAGGGCATAAGTGCTCCACACGAAGCTTGCCATGGAGCCGAGGGCCACCAGCGTATCCATGTTGGGTGCGCCGTGGATAAGGCCCTTGAAGCCGTTGATGAAGAACTTCTGGTTGATGACCATGACGATGCCCGCCAGAAGCAGCTGGACAAGGCCCATGGCGACGTGGTTGCCGTCGAACCAGTGGGGCAGGGGCCAGCCCCACATCATGTGGCCCATAGAGAAGTACATCAGCACCAGCAGGAAGCCCAGCGAGGCGATGAGGCGGCGCTTGAGCTTCGGTGTCTCGTGGTCAGCCAGCGCATCGAGGTCGGTGCTGGCGTCCGAAGTCTTACTGGCAGAGGCATTCTTCGGGCTTGCGCCGTAGCCAGCCTCCTGCACCGCCGAGAGGATGGCGGCGGGGGAGGCTGTGCCTTCCACGCCCATGGAGTTTGTCAGAAGGATCACCGAGCAGCTCGTGACGCCCGGCACCTTCTTCACGGCCTTTTCCACCCGGGCAGAGCAGGCCGCGCAGCTCATGCCCGTGACATTGTATTGTTCCATTGCGGATTCCTTTCCCTCTTATAGGATGCCCGGAACGGGGTCATTTCATGAGCCGGGGCAGCAGCTGCAGCAGTTCGTCCAGCTTCTGCGTCCCGCCGGCTCTCAAATCGTCGGCTACGCAGGTGCGGACGTGCTGGCTCAGCAGCTCTTTGGAAAAGCCGTTCAGTGCAGCGTTCACCGCAGCCACCTGCACCAGAATATCGGCGCAGTAGACGTCCTTGTCCAGCATCGTGTGGATGCCGCGCACCTGGCCCTCGATGCGGCTCAGCCGGTTGGCAAGGGCGCGGTACTCCTCAGGGGTACGGTCCTTGTGGCGGCAGCAGGAGGGAGCAGTGTCCTTTTCGGCAGGCTCAGTGGCGCAGCAGGGCTTTTTTTCAGCATCAGTCATAGCAGATGACTCCTTTCCGGGTGTATCAGTGTGAAGAGGAGATGTACCCTGTGGGGGTAAATCTTCCGGCACTCTGATTTTACCACTTAGGGGTATCTGTTTCAAGCGGGTAGGATGCGCTAACCGTGAAAAATTTGTGAAAATGAAAGCGGCGAAATGCAGAAACGGGAACCTCCCGGTAAAGGAAAGCTCCCGTTTCTGTTTAGGATAGGAAAGAGAATGTCATAAATAGGAGGGAGGGGGGTCACAGATTGGTGTAACCCATCAGATAGCGGTCCACCTCGGCGGCGCATTCCGCAGAGTCCCTCTTAATGCCGGTAAAAAGAAAAGGCGTCCCAGATGGGTCGGCGAAGACTCATCTGGAACGCCCTTGTTCCGGATAACAAGAATATTATACAAAGGTGCTGAAAAAGATTCAAGTGACAGCTGCACCAAATGTGGGTACACCGGCCCTCTTTTTTCTTGTTCAAAACAGACACGCCCGGTGGGAAAAAGTATGGCTTATCAAGGCCGCGCTTTCCGATGGGTCGATGGACAAATCGCTCATGCTGCTGCACGGAAGATGTGGCGCAGCGGCCTTTTTATGAGAAATGACAAATATTCGTCCGAAAGATTGTTGACAAAATCTATTGAAAAAACGGTAGGGGGGGGGGGGTAAAATAGAAGAAGCAAAAAACCACGAAACAGGAGGTAAAAATTATGCGGTTACGGAAAACAATGAAGCGCACGGCGGCAGCTGTGCTGGCGCTCAGCATGGCGGTGTCAGCTGCGGCGCTACCGGCATCGGCCGGTTTCAACATCGATATGTCTAAGGTGGATGGCGATGTTGAGATCACGCAGGTAGACGATAACGGCAGCGCAAAAGTGACCATCAAGGTTGGCGGCGTTGAGAAGACGAACGATTTCAGCGACGGAAAAGAGGGTAATGATGTCACCATCACCGGCGACAACACCAAGCCCACCGAGAGCCAGAACGCAGAGGAAGAGAACACCTCCGAGGCCGAAAAGTCCGGCGAAAACACCTCCGAGGTTGAAAAGACCGGCGAGGACACCGCTGAGGCTGAGAAGACCGGCAAGACCGAGGAGCAGGCCCAGGAGCCCGGCTCTCTGGAGCTGCTGGCCCCGGAGGACGAGGAGAAGCAGGCCCAGGAGAAGGAGACTCAGGAGAAGCCCGCCGACTCTCAGGAGCCGGAGCAGACCGAAAAGACCTCCGATCAGGTGATCGAGTACGGCCAGTATGACCCCGAGGCCCAGAAGGAGGCCGCAAAGCCTGCCGCCAAGCCTGCTGCGGAGCAGAAGGCTGAGGAGAAAAAGGCCGCTGAGGAGAAGACCTACGAGGACACCAACGCCCCCACCTCCCTTACCGAAAAGGCTCAGGAAGCCGCCCGCAATGTGGTGAAAATCATCAATAAATCTGCCGATGCTCTGAAGGTCATCCTCCGTGACCTGAAGGTGGATGCAGGGGATACAAACAAGAGCGCTGTGACCGTTTCCGGCACCGGCAATGTGACGCTGGAGCTGGACGGTAAGAATGAGCTGACCGGTGGAACGGGGACGGTACAGAATGAATATTACGCTACCCGTGCAAGAGCAGGTCTCAAAAGCGAAATGGGTAAAACGACCATTACGGACGATGGCAACGATGGTACGTTGATCGCCACAGGCGGAACAATCGTGGTAGATGACTCTTATGCGGGCACATCGGGTACTATAGTAGCAGGATTAGGTATTGATGGAGCCGTGATCGCAGGCGGTACAATCGTTGCAAAGGGCGGCGATGTGGTGTTTGAATCCAGTGCAAGCGGAAATGCGCCCTATTTTGCAGCAGGCTCGGGAATTTTGACGACTGAGATCTCCGGAGGCATCGTTGAGGCGACCGGAGGCAGTGCCATCGGGGACGGAACTTTAGGTGGTCTTCTGGAAGCTGGCTACGGAGTCGGCGGCGATGATTTTATTAATGTGAGCGGGGTTAAGACTGCAATCACTGGCGGAACGGTAAAAGCCACCGGCGGAAATGGCAAAAGTTTAGGTGGATTTGGTCTCCGCTTGTCTTCAATGAGCATAAGCGGCGGCACTGTGATAGCACAGGGCGGAACCGGAGAGACCGGCGGTAGCGGTGTGCAAAGTGCAACGATCTCCGGCAGCACTGTCGTGGCTGTTGGTGGTGCGGGAAGCAAAACCGGCGGCGATGGGTTTAATGAATATGGCACAGTGAAGGTTACCGGCGGCAGTGTGACCGCTCAGGGCGGCAAGGGCAAAGAGAAAGATGGTGCTGCCGTTGGGAGTGAGGAGAATGTTACCGGCACTGTAAATAAGGTGGACTCGGGCCATGTGCATCAATACACCGATAGCGACGTTGTGAAAGAGGCCACCTGCACCAGCGAGGGCTACAAGCTGAAGAAGTGTAGCAAGTGTGGCGCAGAAGAAATGGAGCGTATTGGCAAAAAAGACCATACCTGGGTGCAGAGTAAGCACCAGGACGCAACCTGTGTCGCAGGCGGATACACCGAGTATAAGTGCTCCGCCTGCGGCGAAACGAAGCGTGACGAAATATCTGCTACCGGTGAACACCACTTTACCGTAGTTAAAGAGGTGGTCGCCCCCACCTACACCTCCGAGGGCTACACCATCTACAAGTGCGAGACTTGTGATGAGACCGAGAAGCGGGACGTTGTGCCTATGCTGGTACCCGAGAGCAACGGCAGCTCCTCCGCTGTCACCCTGACCGTTACCGGGGCAGGGGCCTACGAGACCTCCATTGCCGATGGCCGGTATGTTATTGCAGTGCCTGCTGAGACTGCCGTCCTTTCCGGCTGCCTGAGCAACCTGAAGGAGCTGAAGGCTCAGGGCGCAGACACCATCGTGTTCCGCACCCAGCTCCGTGAGACCGTCCTGAACATCGACAGCATGCTGTCTCTGGGCGTGGACGACACCCTCTTTGCCCTCACCCACTCCGGTGAGAGCGCAGAGCTGACGGTGGGCGGTTTTGCTCACAACGAGCTGCTCCACTAAATAACCAACCTCCCAAGGCGGAGAGCTTCCGCATCTCCCCGCTTTGTACGAAAAGCCCCCGGCACGTTCCGCATCGTGCCGGGGGCTTTTTTGTTAATGTGACGCTTACGAACCGCCCAGACAGGCGGCAAGATCGTCCTCCGGCGTGGTGATGGGCCGGAGGTCATACTTCTCCTGCAAAACAGCGGCCACCCCGGGGGAGAGGAAGGCGGGCAGGGTGGGGCCGAGACGGATGCCCCGGATGCCCAGCGCCAGCAGAGCCATCAGCACACAGACCGCCTTCTGCTCGAACCAGCAGAGGATGATGGAGAGGGGCAGCTCGTTGACCGAGCAGTCAAAAGCGCCCGCCAGACCCAGCGCGATCTGGATGGCACTGTAGGCGTCGTTGCACTGGCCCACATCGAGGATGCGGGGCAGACCGGCCACCGTGCCCAGCGGCAGGTCGTTGAGGCGGAACTTGCCGCAGGCCAGCGTCAGGATGACGGTGTCGGGCGGGATCAGCTTGGCGAAATCCGTGTAGTACCGGCGGGAGGGGCGGGTGCCGTCGCAGCCGCCGATGAGGAAAAAGTGCCGGATGGCACCCTCGTGGACGGCTTGGACGATCTCCTCCGCATGGCTCAGTACGGCATGGTGGGCAAACCCGGTGGTGACCACACTGCCGCCGTTCATGCCCGGGATGAGGGTGTCCTCCGGGTAGCCGCCCAGCTCAAGCGCCTTGGCGATGACCGGCGAAAAATCCCGGTCCTCTCCGATGTGGGTGACGCCGGGATAGGAGACGACAGAGGTGGTGAATACCCGGTCGGCATAGCTGGGCCGGAGGGGCATGATGCAGTTGGTGGTGAAGAGCACCGGCGCAGGGATGTCCTCAAACTCCCGCTGCTGGTTCTGCCATGCGGTGCCAAAATTGCCTTTCAGGTGGGGAAAGCGCTTTTTCAGTTCCGGGTAGCCGTGGGCAGGCAGCATCTCGGAGTGGGTGTAGACATTGATGCCCTTGCCCTCGGTCTGCTCCAACAGGCACTTGGCGTCGTAGAGGTCGTGGCCGGAGATGACGATGAAAGGCCCTTTCTCGATGGTCAGGGGCACCTCCACCGGCTCCGGGTCGCCAAACGCGCCGGTGTTGGCCTTGTCCAGCTCAGCCATGACCCGGTAGGCCATCCGCCCGGTGTCCTCCACCAGCTGGAAGAGCTTGTCCTTGTCCCGCTCCTGTGCGATGGCCCGCAGCGCCGTGCAGAAAAACAGGTCGATCTCGCCATCGGTATAGCCCAGCACCCGCGCGTGGTAGGAGTAAGCCGCCATGCCGCGCAGCCCAAAGAGGACAAAGGAGCACAGGCTCTTCCGGTCGGGGTCCGGCTCCTGCCACAGCTGTTGCATATCGTAGTCCGACACTGGTGCAGGTGCAGGGCTGGCCGAGGCAAAGGCTTCCTGCTTGGCCTTCCAGACCTTATCGGTCAGCTGCGCCACCGTCTGGGGGTCGAAATCAACATTGGTGATGGTGGTGAACAATCCTTCCGTCAGCAGGAGTGCCTGCGGGGGCTGGATGGGTCTGCCGATGTCCAGCAGCAGGGTGGCAAAGCCGATGAGTGCCCCGGTGAGCTTGTCCTGCGCGTCGGCTGTCTCGGCTGATTTGCCGCAGACACCCGCTTTTCCGGTGCAGGCCGTGCAGTTTGCCGCCTGCTCGCATTGATAACAGAACATCATTTCGTCCATGCAAAAACCTCTTTTCGTTTGATGAAAGGAGTATGAGCGGGGCGGCAGACGGTTATGCAGGCAGGCGGGGCAAACCAAAAAAAGCCGCACCCTCGCGGATGCGGCCCTTGCAGATCAGGAAAAGCTTAGTAGGTGATGCCCTGAGCCATCATGGCGGTAGCGACCTTCAGGAAGCCGGCGCAGTTTGCACCGACCATCAGGTTGCCCTCAGAACCGGCAGCCACAGAAGCGTCGTAGGAAGCGTGGAAGATGCCCTCCATGATGCCCTTCAGCTTGGCATCCACTTCCTCAAAGCTCCAGCTCAGGCGCTCAGAGTTCTGGCTCATCTCCAGACCGGAGGTAGCCACGCCGCCTGCGTTGGAAGCCTTTGCGGGTCCGTACAGGATGCCGTTGGACAGGTAGACCTCGATAGCCTCCGGGGTGCTGGGCATGTTAGCGCCCTCGCACACCACGGTGCAGCCGCCCTTTACCAGAGCCTCGGCAGACTCCTTGTTGATCTCGTTCTGGGTAGCGCAGGGCAGGGCGATGTCGCAGGGGACAGTCCAAACCTTGCTGCAATCAGCCACATAGGTTACACCCTCGTGGGTCTCGGCGTACTCCTTGATACGGCCGCGGCGCACTTCCTTCAGATCCTTGACGTAAGCCAGATCGATGCCGTTGGGGTCGTAGACATAGCCGTTGGAGTCGGACATGGTGACCACCTTGGCACCCAGCTGGGTAGCCTTCTCGCAGGCGTAGATGGCCACGTTGCCGGAGCCGGAGATGACCACGGTCTTGCCCTTGAAGCTGTCGTTGCGCATGCACTTCAGCGCCTCAGCGGTGAAGTAGCACAGGCCGTAGCCGGTAGCCTCGGTACGGGCCAGAGAAC